>Ga0247843_1000840_pt1 | contig 68677 bp, 56 predicted proteins | sample LaCruzMarch2017__FD_192420 | JGI IMG/M metagenome (GOLD analysis project Ga0247843, IMG submission 192420) | Freshwater microbial communities from meromictic Lake La Cruz, Castile-La Mancha, Spain - LaCruzMarch2017_8m | ecosystem: Environmental > Aquatic > Freshwater > Lake | place: Spain...
CCGTGGTTTGGTATTTCAACGGGCATCTTCCGGTTTTCAGCCATCCGGTCGCTGACATCGCTTCGTTCCGATTTTTTACCAGCCAGCTCATAGCCAATGGCAACGCCTCGCAGAGCGAGATTTCACGCGCCTTCGGAGTGCCTCTGGTCAGCGTGAAGCGGGCCTGCAAGAAGTTGCGCGACGAGGGAGCCGCGGGATTTTTTCGTCCACCTGTGACCCGGCAAGGTCACAAGCTCACGGAGCAACGCCTTCAGGAAGTCCAAAACCGTCTCGACGTGGGAATGGAAGTTCCAGCGATCGGCGCGGAACTTGGCGTGCTGCCCAACACGATTCACAAAGCCATTCGCGCTGGGCGGCTCAAAAAAAAGCCCTGACGAGGTGATCGTTCCCGGCCCGGCGTCACAAGCCGCCGAGGCCTCCGCACCAAGCAACCAATCCGCTCGCAGCATCGCCGATGGAGAAGCCCCCATGGGAGTGGCGACCACCCGCTCGATGGAGCGGGTTGCCGCCGCCGTCGGCGCGTTGGAGGGAGCCGAAACGCGTTTCGAGCGGGCCGATGATGTCGCGCACGGCGGAGTGCTTTGCGCGCTTGCCGCACTGCTCACCTTCGGACTCCTGCGCCACGCGCAAAGCCACTTCAGCAGTCCTAAAGGATTTTATCCCATGGAGTCCATCTTCCTCCTGCTCGCCTATCTGGCGCTGGGACGCGTTCCGAGTCTCGAGCAACTCCGCTACCACTCGCCCGGGGAATGGGGAAAACTCCTCGGCCTCGACCGCATTCCCGAAGTCAAGACTTTGCGCGCGAAAATCTCCGTGCTCGGCGATGACGAGGAACGCACCGCGCGATGGAGCGGGGATTTGGCCAAAGATTGGATGGCCCATGATGTCAAGGCCGCCGGCGTGCTCCTCATCGACGGCCATGTGCGCGTCTATCACGGCCAAGCCACCAAGCTGCCCCGCCGCTATGTGAGCCGCGAAAAGCTCTGCCTGCGCGGCACCACCGACTACTGGGTCAACGCCCTCGATGGAGCCCCCTTCTTCTGCGTCACAAAAGCCATCGACCCCGGCCTGCAAAAAACCCTCGAAGAAGAAATCGTCCCCCGCCTCCTCCACGACATCCCCGGCCAACCCACACCCGAGGACCTCGCCGCAGATCCAAGCCTCCACCGATTCACCCTCATCTTCGACCGCGAAGGCTACTCCCCCGAACTTTTTTCCCGCCTCAAAACCCAACGCATCGCCATTCTCACCTACCACAAACACCCCGGCCCCGACTGGAATCCCAGTGAGTTCACCCCGCAAACACTCACCCATCCGAACGGAGAAAAAAGCACACTCCAACTCGCCGAACGCGGCACCCGGTTGACCAACGGCCTTTGGGTCCGTGAAATCCGCGCCCTGAGCGAAACCGGTCACCAAACCGCGATCTTGAGCACCGACTATCGCAGTGACCTGGCACGCTCAGCCGCCACCATGTTCGCCAGATGGAATCAGGAAAACTTCTTCAAATACATGCGCGAACACTACGGGCTCGACCGCCTCGTCGAACACGGAATCAGCCCCATTCCTGAAACCACACGCCTCATCAATCCCGCCTGGCGCGCCCTCGACAGCCAAGCCCGCCGCACCGCCGCCGAGCTCAGTCGAGCCCGCGCCACCTTTGGCGCCCACACCCTCGGCGCGCAGGAAAACGAACCCGAAGCCGCAGCCCGCCACGAAGAAAAAAAAGGAGCCGCCCTCCTGGCCCTCCAAGCCAAACAAACGCAACTCGAATCCCTCAAAGCCCAACGCAAAGCCACCGCGAAACACATCCAGATCAAAGACCTCCCACCCGAGCAGCAAGTCGCCCAATTGCGTGGAGGCAGAAAGCACTTCATCGACACCATCAAGCTCATCGCCTACCGCGCCGAAACCGCCCTCGTGCAACTCGCCCGCGAAACCCTCCGCCGCCACGACGATGCCCGAAGCTTTGTGCGAGCCCTCTTCGCCACCAGCGTCAACCTGCGCCCCGACCCAGCCCGCAACAAACTACGCGTCGAAATCCACGGCCAAGCCAACCCCATCCACGACGCCACCCTCGAAGCCCTATGCACCGAACTCAACGCCACAGAAATCTGCTATGCCGGCACCACCCTCCGCCTCGTCTACCGCCCAATCAGGTCATCCATTTTCCCGCAGGTCAGGATGTCTGAGATTCTACGCGCTCAAGCACAGCGCCGGGCGACTCCAAATCACCCGCGACTAGGAGAAAATGAAAAACGCCCTCGCCCAATGCGGAGACTCTGTTTTGAAGACCTACAAGAGCCTCGGAGCCGCGCAACTCTGGGAGCTCTACATGCCCCTCCTCAAGGGCGAGGCCGGCTTCGGCGAACTCAAAGGCCCGCTCGGACTGCGACCGAATTTCCACCAACTCGAAGACCGCGTCGACGGGCACATTTTTATTAGCGTTCTCGCCTACCACCTCCTGCGCTGGGTCGGCAAACGCCTCGAGGACCAAAACGACACTCGCGACTGGCAAACGATCCGCCGCCTGCTCGGCACCCACAGCCTCGTCACCACCCGGCTCCCGCTGGCCGACGGCCGCACGATCAACATCCGCAAGCCAAGCCAACCTGACGACGAACAAAAACGCGTCTCCCAAATGCTCGGCATCGACTGGAAATCCATCTTCCGGACAAGAAAAACCGAAATCCCAGCGTGAAGAGATTGGAGTGCCTTTGGGAAGACCCCCTATGTTTTATGCGGGTTTGCGGTCGGCCGTGCGAAACTTGGGTGAAGGGTAGTTTTGTTTGCGGAGAATGAAACGGATTTGATGAAAGCGATGGGAGAAAATGGACTGCCATTCTTCGAGCGGGAGCAGGAGTTTTTCTCGTCTAGTCGGCACCGACGTCATGGTTGGCTGTAATTATCTCACGGGAGAAGAGCTTTTTTCGCGGCTGCAAGATAATGGCGTTCCATACTTTCCGATAAAGACCCCCTGCAAACCTCATACCCGCCTTGCAAGGCCGATTCATCGGTGAAGATGTATCCGATGGCATCGTTCGCATGTTCCACGACGAACGTGTATTTTGCGGGGGATGACTCGCGGACGCGGGCGGCAATTTCCGAGAACAATTCTCCCGGTGCGCTGATTAAGTTAATGTCTCCCAAGTGTATGGACTGCACTTCGGTTTGCAAGAATTCCCCTGCGGATCTCCCTCGGATGATGTCGAGGGGGCCTCGCCCGATGTTCTCGCGGAGGCGAAACCGCACTGGCTCCGTTCGGCTGGAAACGGCAGAGAGTTTCACCGGTTTGGATTGAGGGATCACTTCTATGACGGACTGAGCCAATGCCTTGCCGATCAGCTTGGCTTGACGGGGCGAGTCCGAGAGGCAGCGCAAGGGATTGATATCGGCGGCTCCTGACATGATCTGGACGGCCAACTCGGCGCCTGTCTGCTTCTCCAAGGCGTTGACAAAGTATCCCGGGTAGTCGGCAGAGGCTTTCAGATTGCCGGGGCCCAAAGTCACAGGGTGACACCCATAGCCTGCAATGATGGCATAAATCTGGTTGTTTTCATTATGAAATGTAGTGAAGGGGATTTTCGGGTTGAAATATCCTGTGTGCTTGCGTTGAGGATCTTGCCATTCATTTCTGGCATATTGCCCGTAAATCGCCCGACGGTTATGTCCCAAGTTCGCGTGTCCTGCGCCGTATCGGGCAGTCACTCGCCGCCTATTTTTCCAAGCTTCGGTTATCGATTTTACAATATTCTCAATAACGAGATTCTTGTAGGATGTATCGGGCTCTACACGCCCCTCTCCTTGGCTGGAGCTTTGATAGGATATGAGGTTGGGCGCGGAGTGGGTGTGGCTGGCGGCGACCATGATGGCGCTTGGTTTGAGGTAGGGAATCCGGTTTGCAACCTTTTCTCGCACGGCAGCAACAATCGTGGATGGAGCATAGAGATTATCAATCACCGAGAGGACAGCCTCCGGCTGATCCTCCCCACTCCCAAAAACAACGGTTCGAACAAAGAGATCCGACTCCACGCCGGTATTGGGTCGTTCTGCGGGAAACCCAAAGAGACGCAAGCCCGGCTTCGGGTTGATGGTTTTTTTTGAAACTCCGAGCCAGATGCGTGCATCGTTCGTTTTGTTTTGTGATATTTTTGGAGCCATTGTTCTGTTTTTCAAGTGGAGAGGATGAGTTGGGCTAGACTTTAAACTCCGTCCAAGGGAGTTGGTGGGCTTCCGCGACGGCTTGGTTATTGAGTTGTCCGGCCCAAGTATTCACGCCGCTGGCAAGTTGCGGGCGGTAGCGACAGGCTCCCTCGAGCCCAAGATCTGCGAGATTTTCCACATACGGGAATGTGGCATTGGTCAATGCCTGCGTCGCGGTGCGGGCGTAGGCGCCAGGCATGTTGGCCACACAGTAATGCACGACGCCTTCCTCGGTGTAAACCGGTTGGGCATGGGTGGTGGGCCGGGAGGTTTCGGCGCAGCCGCCTTGATCGATGGCGATATCGACAAACACACTATCTGGCCGCATGAGGCCGAGCATTTCCCGGGTCAAAAGCTTGGGAGCACGCGCTCCGGGAACAAGCACAGCACCGATCAGAAGATCGGTCGATGGGAGAAGATCCATGAGGCTGGAGGGATTTGAGTAAAGGGTGGACGCATCCATCATGATGTCGAGGAATCGCATGCGCTCGAGATCCACTTCGAGAATCGTCACCTCGGCTCCGAGGCCAGCAGCCATGCGGGCTGCGTTGACTCCAGCGGTGCCACCGCCGATGACCACGACCCGACCTGGCAAGACGCCGGGGACACCCCCGAGGAGGACGCCTGGCCCGCCGCATTGCTTGGCCAAAAAATACCCACCCACGAGCACGGACATCTTGCCGGCAATTTCGCTCATGGGTTCGAGCAGCGGAAGGCGCCGGTTGACTTCGACTGATTCATAGGCGATAGACGCCACCCCCGAAGCCATGAGGGCTTCGGTCAACGAGCGACTGGCCGCGAGATGCAGGTAGGTGAAGAGAATATGCTTTTTTGTGAGCAGCGGTGTTTCCGAGGCGAGGGGTTCCTTAACCTTCACGATTAATTCCGCGCGGGCGAAAACTTCCTCGTGGCTGTTTACGATGTGAGCGCCGGCGCGCTCATAATCCTGGTCTGAAAAGCCGATCCCGGCACCGGCATTTTTTTCAATGAACACAGTGTGGCGCTTCGAGAGTTGATAAGCGCCTGAGGGGAGCAAGGCGACACGGTGTTCCTGATCCTTGATTTCTTTTGGAATTCCGACAACCATAAATCCCTTAGAGTGATGAAAGCGTATAGTTGATAGCGTGGATGCAACTGTCGATGTGCGCGTCCGACATGCTTTGAGTGAGGGCGATATTGATGTGGCGGCTCAAGTAGTCGGTGGATTGTGGGCACATGTCTTTGGAGTATTCGACTTGGCATGGGCGGGCTGCGTCTGTCCATGGATGGCCATAAAGATCTGGAGAACGTTTTTCCAAAATGTAGTTCCAATGATTGAAGAAGTGCCGGTCCGGAATGCTGTTCGTGGCTCTCATTCCCAATTTTTGGAATTTCTCGGCTGCCCGTTTGGCGAGTTCCGGCGTCTCCATGAAGAAGATGAGGGAGATTGCACAATCGCCCTCCGCATCAGGAACATCCTGGAACTCGATGTTGCCGAGATCCACAATGCCATTTTTGAGGCGTTTTTTGAGTTCGCGAAGGCGAGTTAGAATGCGGTCACGTTTGCCGAGTTGGGCGAGGGCGAGGGCACCGTTCAGATCAGACATGCGGTAGTTTTCACCAAGGAATGGGACAATCCCGATCGGCCTGTTATCCAAAGCACACCAAAATTCATAGGCTCCGTCGTGGTAGCAGCACCCTCGTTCGTAGACCGAAGAGTCGTTGGTCACAAAGGCACCACCTTCGCCCGCGGTGATGATTTTGAACTGCTGGAAGCTGAAGGCTCCGGCATGGCCTATGGAGCCAAGTGGCCTGCCTTTGTGGAAGCCGCCATTGGCTTGGGCGCAGTCTTCGATGACCACCAGGCCATGCTTGTGCGCGATCTTCATGATTTCATCCATTCTGGAGGGCGTTCCTCGCATGTGAACAGGGATAATCGCCTTGGTCCGGGGGGTGATTTTGCGCTCCACATCCGCGGGGTCGAGCGTGAGGGAATTGTCGATCTCCGCGATCACCGGGATGCCTCGCACAGCCATGACAGCCGCCGCCGTCGCGATGTAGGTGTAGGCGGGCACGATCACTTCGTCCCCGCTACTCACTCCCAGGCCAACCAAAGCGCAAATCAAAGCAGATGTGCCGCTGTTGACCGCCAGCGCATGCTCGACACCCGTGGCTTTTCGAAATTCTTTTTCAAACCGGAAGGTAAAGGAGTCCTCCTCGTTTTTTAGGTAGCGAAAGAGATTTTTCGAGCGCAGAGCCTGCGTCACCATGGCGATCTCCTCATCACCGATTTCCTGTGGACCGAGAAAATAACTGACTGGAGGTTCAACGATGACTGGGGTTGTGTCTTTGGGTATGGTTGTCATGTGTTTGGTTGGGTTTTTGTGAGAGTCCCTGAAATTCCGATTTCGTTAATGCTGCTTGAGCTTGCCGTTGTTTTGCTCAACAGACTTCCGGCTTCGAAAATTTCGAGGCAATCAAATATATCACATGTTAGATTAGATCGACTTTAAATCGCGATCAATAGTTTTTTGATCATTTTTCCAAGCATCAGGCCAACCGATGCGCAGCATCGGGCACCATTCGCGCTTGCTGACAAATGGGTGAACCAAAAAAACGTTGACAGATTCATAAAAGAATCAATCATGTGATAACTCATGAAGACATCCAAAATTGAACGTCTGCACCCTCTCAAAGCCAAAGCCGGTTTGCTCTCGATTGGGCACCACGTTTATTGGTCGCAGTTCGAGGGCTTGCTTGACGAAATGCATCGCAAGGTGGCGCATTTTCAAAGTCGCTTGGAGTCCGAATCCCTGGAAGTCGTCAATTTCGGGATGCTTGATTCCGCCGCTACAGCCTACGAGGCTGTTTCAAAAATCAAGGCGGCCGATGTGGATATTCTTTTTGTGGATATGGCAACGTATGGCACGTCTTCAACATTTGGAGTGATATGCCGCGAGATTTCCGTGCCGATCGTGCTCGTGGCTATCCAGCCTCTGGCGGCGATGGACTATCCGCGAGGCACGACGTTCATGCAGCTTTGCAACGATGATTTCTGCTCGGTGCCAGAATTCACAGGCGTGGCCATCCGCTTCGGGCGTCGTCCACCTCCATGCATTCTGGGATTTGAAACTGGCGATCCCGTCGTGGATCGCGAGATCAAATTTTGGTGCCAGATTGCAAAAGTTCTGCACGACCTCCGTCGGGCAAGAATTGGGCTCATGGGGCATGTTCTGGAAGCCATGCTGGATATGCACACGGATCCCACGGCGATCTCGGCGGCGTTCGGCCCTCACGTCGTTCTGGTCGAAGCCGGAGACATCTTTAAATATTACAAAGACGCGCCACAATCCTCAATCGAGTCTTGGAAGACAAAAATTTTGGAATTCTTTGAGACGCCGGAACCGGAATCCGACCCGCTCACCGAGAAGCTCAGAGAGTCCGATTTGGAGACGGCTGCCCGCGCGGCCGTTGCTCTTGAAGGCATCATTGCCGAAAAAAATCTCAATGGCTTGGCCTATTACTACGAGGGTCAACCGGATTCCGAGCTGAGGACTATGGTCACCAACTTTATCGTTGGAAACTCCTTGCTGACAGGAGCGGGATTTCCAATGTGCGGGGAGTTTGATTTGAAAACCTGCATCGCCATGTTGATCATGGATCGTCTGGAGATCGGCGGGAGTTTTGCGGAATTCCACCCCGTCGATTTTGCGAGGGACAGTGTGTTGGTCGGACACGACGGCCCCCACCATATCAACATCGCGGCGGCGAAGCCTGTTATTCGCAGTTTGAAAAAATACCATGGCAAACCGGGTTCCGGCGCGGGCGTGGAATTTCAGATTAAAGAAGGCCCCATCACCATGCTCAGCATCGGACAAACGGCTCAAGGCAAATTCAAATTTGTCATCGCCGAGGGAGAATCCGCCCGGCGCCCCATCCCTCCCACGGGAAATACAAACACGCACGGCGTATTCAAACCCGATGTGCGCACCTTTTTGAAAAAATGGGTCGCGGAAGGCCCAACTCACCATTTTGCCCTCGGCATCGGACACCATGCGGCCGAGCTTATCGAAATCGCAAAAATCCTCGGCATCGAGTATAAACTTACGACACCTTCATTTTATGATATTTAGAGTATTTTTAGTGTAGATTATAATTCCTCTCAGCTTCTCGAAATCGTCAAAGAGTGCAAAAGCAAAATTCATTTTAAGTTCCCTAGAGCCTTATGCTTGATTTTGTTGCAAGAGCCACAAAAATATTTGGTCTGATCCTCGCCGCTGGTTCCGTTCAAGCCCAAGCGATCCTGCGCGTCACCGAAGTCATGAGCACTTCGGGCACCGGCGGCACGGTCGACTGGTTCGAGGTGACAAATTACGGCAATGCCCCGGCCGACATCACGGGATACAAGGTGGACAACGAGAGCTTCTCTCCGGATTTGGCGGTGGTCTTAAACGGGGTTGCGACGATCGAACCGGGCGAATCGGTGGTCTTTCTCGAATCATCGACTCCGTCCACCGCCATTCCGGCCTACCGCAACTTTTGGGGCTTGGCCGCCACCGTGCGCGTCGGATCGTTCAGTGGCAGCCAGGTGAGCTTCGGTTTTCGTGGGGGAGGCGTGGTGCTCTACGATGCGGCCAATGACGAAGTGACGCGCGTCACCTTCGGTGCCACTCTCGTTTACGGCCGCAGTTTCTTCTTTACCTACAATTTCGCTGGCGTGGGCACTGGCACGATTCAGACCAGCAGTGTGGGCTCGGGTGGCGCTTTCACCTCGGCCAGCGCCGTGGGCAATGTCGGCTCGCCGGGGAAGGTGGGCCCTGGGTCATTCAACAGCGCGCCCGTTTTCAGCAACCTTCCCTCATCGTCCGTCGTCTCCGGCAAGGCTTACTCCTATACTCCTGTCACGCAGGATGCCGAAAACCACAGCGTGACCATAAGTGTCATAACAAAAACATCTTGGCTCGGGCTGGCCGGCAAAACTCTTTCTGGCGTGGCTGGCCCGCCCGGCGCCTACCCGATCGAGATGCGCGCCACCGACAGTTGGGGTTCCTCCACCACGCTCGCTTACACCCTCATCGTCATTCCGGCCGTCGCAACCAGCTTCGTGGAGTGGGGCGGGCTTGACGCGAATGCGGATTCCGACGGTAACGGCTATGTCGAACTGGCTGAGTTCGCCTTTGGAGCCGCTGGCCGGGGCGCGGCTTTCGCTGCGCCCGTGCCGGGCATGATGATCGCGGATGGAACCAACCACCTCACTCTCAACGCAGTGGTCCGGACTAACAGCGCCCGCCTCGCCGTCATCGGTCAAGCCTCGTCCAATCTCTCCCTCCCCGAGGCGTGGAGCACCAATGGCGTCGACTTCGTGCCCACCACCAACAGCGCTCCGCCCGGCCACCAGCACCGGATCTACCGCACCCCGGCTAACGGCCCGGTCAAATTCCTGCGCCTGCTCCTCAAACTTGGCGGCACCTTTTACGTGAACAGCGCCCATCCCCAAGCCAATAACAGCAATCCGGGCACCTCCGAATCTCCCTGGGCCACGATTCAACATGGGGTGGATCAAGCCGAGCCCGGTGACACCATCATCGTGATGCCGGGCGATTACGGCAGAACCGTGATCAGCAAGCGGGGCCTCGAGGCGCACCCGATTGTCCTCAGGGGAAGCTCGGTGCCGAGTCAAGACCATGTGGACCAAAACGCGGCCTTCAGCCACAACGCTTCGGTGGCTTATCCGGGCAACCCTGCTCTGAATGCGGTCAGCAAAGGCTTCGACATTTCCGAAGCGAGCCATGTCCGTTTGGAGAACTTCGAAATCACCGATGTCGGGAACAGCACGGGCGGTATCTTCCTGAAAAACGCCTCCAATATCGAAATCGTCGGTAATTTTCTCCACGAAATGAATCCGCAAATACTCAAGCACGGGGGCATCCGCGCAGACAGTCACGATGTGTCCGATATCTGGATCAAGAATAATACTTTTTTTCGGGTGCAGGGGGTAGGCATCAGTTTGACCGGCGAAAATTGGTTGGTCGAAAACAACAATTTATCGCGCGGAGTGAATTTCCACACGGTCACGGGGGATTGGGTCGGGGGGGACGTGGACGCAATGAGGCCGTTCGGGAAGGGCCATATCCTGCGAAATAATTACATCCACGACTTCCTCGCGCACGAGAGCCACCCGGCACAAGCCCTTCCGCATTTTGACGCCTTCCAGGTTTTCTCGAATATTCCCGCGACCCAATTCGCCTCGGATATCCTGATTGAGGGGAATTATTGCGAGAATTTGGACCAGGCCGTCATGTCTTCGGATCTCAACCAACAAAATACCGGTTCCGACTCTGTCTACAGCATAACAATCCGCCACAATGTCTTCCGTGGGATGCGGGCCAATGCCGTGATCCTCGGGCGGGGCAGCAACAATTTCACCGTGGAGAACAATGTGATCGCGGAAGGAAATCTGTCGGCTATCGCGATTTCGGATAATTCCACAGGCGTCAAGGTCAGGAACAACATTTTCTACAACAACGCAAACACAAATGCAGGTAAGGGATTGGCAAGAACTGGCCCTGTAGGTGTTGATGCTTCCAGTCAGGTAGGATTTGTGAGCGACTACAACATTAACAACTACACTTTTACATGGCCGACTAAAGTTTCCGGTCAGGATGCCAATTCGCGGTATGCCATTGATCCGATGTTTGTCGATGCCGCCGGGGGAGATTACCGGTTGAGGGCGGGCAGCCCGGCGATCGGGGCTGGCGATCCGAGTATCCTGACGCTAGACGGGAAAAGGCGCGATATTGGGGCCTTCCAATCCGGAACAACCGAGGGGGAATGGATTCTGCCCCACCTCCGGTTGAGGGACGGCCTCGAACCGGCTCAGGCAACCCCGGCCATCCCACTCTCCCCCGAGATATGAAAAAAATCCTGCTTTTATCCGCCCTGTGCGCGGCTTCGCTCCTCGCTGTGTGGTTTGTTGCCGCACCCCAGGCTCCCTCGACCGGTCAAAAATCACCAGAGGCTCGCGTGGACGGGTTCCGTGGTGACGGGAAGGCGGAAGTGGACACCGCGGCGGGGGTCGAGGACCCCGCAGCGACAGTCCTGCCGACGGCGGCGCCTGCCGGGGCAAGCGATATCGAGGTGGTCTTGCAGCGCTTTAAAAACACGGAGATTCCCGTGGAAACGCGCCAGGCCGAGATCGAGGCGCTGGGACGCGCGGGCGATCAGCAATCTTGGGCGGCTCTGCGCGCGCTGGCGGGGGAGCGTGTTTACCTGAGTGCGGCCGCCGTGGAGGCTCTTGGGGGCATGAAAGAGGCCGGTGCCAAAGCGCAGGCTGGGGATTATCTTGCCGGCTTGCTGGGCAATTCCGGCGGCGCCGACAGTCGGGACGATGTGCAGGTCACCATCGCGGCCGTGCAGGGCTATGCCCAGCTCATGGCCGGTGAGGCCGCAGTGCCGATTTTAGCGCAGGCGCTGGAGCGGAACAAGATCCGGGCCGATGGCTACCAGGAGATGGTGGGGGTGGAAATTGTGAAGGCGCTGGACGAGACGGGTTCGCCTCAAGCCGCCCAGGTGCTTTTGGAAGAATTGAAAAAGGCCAAGGTCTCCCCGATCAGCTTGCAATACGGTTCCGCGCTGGTTCGCGCCTTGGAGAAAAATCCCTCCCAAGAGTCGCAAGAAGCCTTGCGCGAGTATGCGGAATATCTCAAGGAGAGAGAGCCTGCGGCCCCGCCGTCTCAAGGTTCTCAAAATAGAAAAAAAACCGATGTCTCAAGCCCCATTGCCATAAGTGGCGATGACGAACCACAAAAAATCCACAGCAAAAAACAACCCAATCCATGAACCCCATAAACCCCATGAACCCCATGAAACCCTATCTGCTAACTTTAGCCTGCGCGGCGCTCGGAATGAATCTTGCCTGGGGGCAAGTCGCCGTGGACGGCAAACAGGCCGTGGTCCCGAAAATGGTCTGGGTGTTTGAGGACGAGCGCTACTGGGCTGATGAATCCGGTAAAATCTGGGACTCATATACCTCGGAGTTAATGCCGGACGGGTTCGAAGCGCCGGGCACCTGGGTCCCCGCGGAGCATACCATTCCCATCAACGTCCCGAATGGCGGGGAAGACTGGAAAAAGGCGCAAGACTTCACCATCGTCAAGCAGCCTGCTCATGGGACGCTCCGGGTGGATTTCTACCCGGATAATGCGGGGTTTGCTCCTGACGTAAGTTATACACCCAATGAGGGCTACTTGGGGTATGATGATTTCACCTGGACCTACCGCACCGCCAACGGCACCTCAAATGCGGCGACCAACCGCATCCTGATTCGGGAGGATGGTGACCGTGCGGACATGACCGTGATCCTTGTGGTCAAAGACACCTTGTTGCCGGAGTTGTCCGCGGAAGTCAATCGTCTCAAGGCCGATCTGGATGCGGAAGGATACCGGGCGAAAATCAAGCCCTGGTCGTCGACTAATGCCAGAGAACTCTACGCCTATCTCCAGTCGGAGTATTTCTCAGAGGCCCAGTTTGTGGCTGGTGCCATTTTTATCGGAGCTTTGCCCACCGCCTACAAAGGGAACCCCTCGAATAATTCCATGACAGATATGGTTTTCATGGACATGTGTCAACAACCGAGTTCGGTAAGCGCGGAGTGGTGGACTCCCAACTTGCCAGATATCTGGGTGAGCCGCATGACCGCGTTCAATTTGCCGGATGGGGAAATCAAGCTCCTCCGGAGAGCTCTGCAGGCCAATCATGATTACCGCACGGGGGCCCATCGATTGCCGCACACCGTCCACTATGGATGCACCGCTTTTCCCTATACAGATAATACTGCTATCCCATTGCCTAACTACGGAGTCATCGATAACGCGCGGATTCTTTATCCGTCGAGTGAAATTCGGAATTTCGCGCCCGTAAAGGAAAAGATAGGAGCGGGCCTCGGCATCTACGCTGAAGACTGGAAATATAAAATGCCCTATGATTTTCCGAATGGAACACAGAATGATGCCTTTCGGGCGGGCGGGGAGCTGATGGACAGCCAAGCGCATGGAGACAGAGACAGCTACAACAACAATCTGGTTGGCTATCAGATCACCGGCGATTCCATAAGCTACGCCATCCCACAGATCCGGTTTACTATTGCCGGAAGCTGCACTTCGGGCCAACTCGGTGGTGCGGTCAACCTCACCCTGTTGAGCCGGGGGGGGGGCAATGTTCTCTCAGTGGGCGCCACCATACCGACATTAATCAACACTACGTCTGGGTGTCTTTTTGACCCGGGCCGCAGCGGTCTGGACATCCTGCACCAACTCGCGGCGGGGGATTCCTGGGGCAACGGTTGGGTGAGACGTTGTTTTTTTATGGAAAGAAATAGTTTGATGTTTTACGGAGATCTCTCGCTCGGGGCGAAGATGGCTCCCTCCAACGAGATCCCGGCTATCAGTGCGCTGAGCGCCAGCCGCCTTTCGGGTGTTGCCCCCCTCACGGTGGATTTTTCGGCGCAGGCCTCCGATGCCGATGGAGCTGTCGCGCTTTACGAATGGTTCGCCGAGGGCTCCCAGTTCGGGCGTGTCGAGCCGACGCACGCGGGAGCGAACCGAACGAGCATCAGCCACACCTACACCCTGCCTTACCGCTATCTGGCGAGGGTCGAGGTGGTCGATGAATACAAGGCCAGAGCATGGAAGGACATGGAAATCATTGTGGCTCCGCAGCCCGGCCAGCCACTCCGGGTAAACTGCGACGACTCCCACCGCCTCACGGCCAATGCCGATGCAAGGCTGCAAAGGCCTCTCTCGGCCTACGAATATGCCAAAAACGGCAGGTTCGAGTCCCGTGATTATGTTGATGCCGGCGGCAATATCTGGCTGCACGACCAGCCGCATATCGCTGGGACCTGGGGCCTCGGCGAGGCCGCGAATGGCGATTATGTCAATGCCGCCGTGGCAGGCACGCCCGATCCCGAGTTGTTCCACAACTTCCGTGATCATACGAAGATCGCCTACCGCGTGCCCTTGCCCAACGGCACTTACCAGCTCCGCCTGGGCTTTGCCGACATGCGGTCCACGGCCGCAGGCCAGCGGGTGATGGATGTCACGGTGCAGGGTGCCCGGGTGGCCACCGGCGTGGATATTTTCGCGCAAGCCGGAGCCAAAACGGCACGGTCGCTGACCTACGAAGCCACCGTGCAGAACGGAGAACTGAGCTTTTCAGTGGATAAAAATTCCGCGAGTGCAAACAACGCGTTTCTCAACTGCTTCGAGGTGATCCCGGTGGCGGTCGGGGGTGCGAACAACCCGCCCGTGACTCGCTACCGGAGCCTGGTCACGGCCAAGGATCTCCCAACCGGTGTCCTCCTTGAGGCCACGGATTCGGACGGGCAGCAGCTGTCTTACCGGATCGTGACTGATCCGCAGCGGGGGAGTCTCTCCGGCTCGGGATCCAACTGGATTTACACTCCCCAGCCGGGCTACGAGGGGACGGATTCGTTCACCTTCGCCGCCAGCGACGGCGTGACCGAAACCACCGGAACCGTTGCCATCACTGTGAGCGGCCAGCCCCGGCTGGTCAACCAATGGCGTCTTTCCGAGAACAACGACTACAGGGACATGGTCGGAGGCAATTCCGGGAGCAAAGTCGGAGGCTGGATCTATTGGCAAACAGGTCAGAAGTTCGGAAGCCTGGCGCCCCTACTGGGCGCAGATAGCCGGGCCAATAATTTTATCACCACAAGCCTGCGCTCCCCGGCGCCGGATCATTTCACGTTGTCCCTGTGGTTCAAGCCAAACACCACCACGGGAGGGGGTGGGCATCTCATGGGCTTCGGCAACACCCAGAGTTCGTTGAGTCTCCTCGCGGACCGCCACATCTACCTGAACAACGCGCGTCAGCTCAATTTCGGCGTCATCCATGGCGGCGTAAAAACCGTCATCACTTCTGCCGGCAACTTCAGCAACACCGCCTGGCACCATGTCGCCGCCACGCTTTCGCCGGCTGGGATGGCCCTTTATGCTAATGGCGTGCTGGTGGCCTCCAACTCGGCGGTTCGCAGTGGCGTGCCCTACGCCGGCTACTGGAAGATGGGCGGGGAGAATCTGGCCGGTTGGCCGCAAGAGCCCTCGAGTTTTTATGCCCGGACCCACCTTCAGGATGCCCGTGTCTACAACTACGCGCTATCGGCTGCGGAGGTGGCCGCGCTCCAGGCCGCCACGGTCCCGGTGGTCAGCACATCCGGTCCCACCGGGAATTCCACCACCGCCGTGGGCGGAGCCACGCGGCGCTTCAGCGTGAGTGCCACGGGCGGCACAGGCCAGACGCTCACCTACAGTTGGAGGGTGAACGGAAATGTGGTGCAGACATCGACGGCCAATACCTTTGACTACACCCCGCCGGTCGTCGACTCCGGGACCAATAAGGTCGAGGTCAGAGTCCTCAACAGTCATGGCCTGGAAACCATTAAATCTTGGTCCGTGACCACCGCGCAGGGATTCGACTACTGGTTGGGGAAAAACGGATTGCGTGGGTCGGAGGCTGGTGCGCTCGCCAATCCCGCCCGTGACGGCGTCAGCAACCTGCTGAAATACGCCCTCGGAATGTGCCCGCGGACCCCGTGTAACGCGGCGACGGACGGAACCAAACCGGGATTGCCCCAGGTAACCCTCGAAAAGAACCCCCAAGCTGGCGATCAACTCACGCTGCAATACCAGAAAGACACCAGCAAAGCCGATGTAACCTACCGAGTGGAGACTTCGTCGGATTTGATAAACTGGACGACGCCGGCCGAGATCACGGAAACCATCGAGGCTACAACTGGCACCGTGCAAACCATCAAGGCAGAAGTGCCAGCGGGGAGTGGAAAAAAATTCATTCGATTGAAAGTGGAAAAAATGACCGATCAGTGAACACCCAAGCCTATTTTACCCACAGTCGCCCTTTTTTAAAACCTTACCTATGATACACAGCACCGCGCCTCGGTTGCCCTGCCCTCCTGATCTGATTGATGATTTTTTGTTGGAGCCGGAAAATTCCGTGGGGAAGGCTGCGGAATCGCTTCCAGCGCCGGTTGGCGTCGAGTCTTGGCGGGATCTTGATCGGATGTGCGATCTGGAAAAAGTTCGCATGGACGTGAGCCAACATGATGCGCTTGCCCAGTGCTTCAATCGCATTTTTGAGTCACAAATCGAAGGCGCTAAGATTTATGATGTTGCAGTTCATGAGCGATGGGCTGCGAATGCGATATTTTTCGACCCCCGACAAGCGGATCAAGCAGCCCAAGTGATCTTGGGAATGAATCTGACGCCGCGTATCCAACGCGACCCACTGGATGTGGTTGATTTCACTTGCGGATTTATCAGGCGATTTGATCATGATGTGCGCTCGGAACTCCAGAGCTTTTTTCCAGAATCATACCATATGACTCATACAATAAGCCGTAATCGAACCAATGAAGCATTGATTTTGTAAATTAACAAAAATGTTATAACTAATTTAATAATAATATTATGTAAAATATAAGGATGCATAAACAATTACCCCCTGAAGAGAGCGACCAGACTGCAAGAAGAGGAAATCATTTTAAAAATGCTTTTTCTCTTGTGGAAGTCATTCTGGCGATAGGCATCACAATGTTTGCCGGACTTGTGATTTTTTCGCTGCTTCCTGCAGGCCTCTCTTCTTTGCAGGACACGGGCATGCAAATTGTGAAAACAGAGATTTTTCGCACGATTGAAGCCGAATTGTCATCGACACCCTACGGGGAACTAGAGAATCACCAGAAGGCGAGGTTTCCGATCTACTTTGACAATGAAGGTCTAGAGGTTTCGAACGCCTCGAATGCTATTTTTACCGTCCGTTGCGAAATTCCCACGCTGGAAAGCGAAGGAGATTTGAGTCGGATGGTGGTAAAAATTGGGCATTTGCAAGATCCCGACCAATCGGGCTCTTCGAAAAAGATTTCAAAACGCGGGTTTCTGATCGCAAACAAAGAGTCGATGAAATGAGTGTTGTTTTGCTCAGAAGAAGGCGCTCGTCGGTCACAGGGGTTGGGATTTCCTGGAGGGGTCGGCGAGTTGGAATTTCGGGATTTTCGCTTCTTGAGCTCTTGGTGGCGACAGTCATCCTGCTGGTGGTTATGGCCGTTCTACTGCAATTGACGGCTGGCGTGGGAAATATTTGGAAAAGCGGCACAGGGAAGGTTTCGGCTTTTCAGAGCGCACGGTCCGCTTTTGCCACGATTGATCGGGTATTGGGGAGCGCCATGCTGAATACCTACAGTGACTATGTTGACGCCTCGGGCAACTACCGGACGGCTGCAAATTCGTCCACTTTTGCGCCGACGCGATTCCTCCGTGCGTCGGAATTGCACTTTATCTCTGGCTCTGCCGCGCAGTTGGTTCCGGGTGGAAGTTCCTTGTCCCATCCGGGCCATGCGGTGTTTTTTCAATCAACTTTGGGAGAGTCCCAGGCAACCAACTTGGGTGCCTTGAGGCGCACATTGAACTCGACGGGTTTCTACATCACATATGGCGATCCGGACAGCTCGATCCTTCCAGGTTGGCTGCGCGGGTTGCAGGGCTCCAACAAACGCTTCCGCTTGGTGCAAGTCGTTGAACCCTCCGAAAGCCTGCAGATTTACCGTTCGACAGCCGAGGTCGGCTATGATGTGGATTGGCTTGACTTCACCAATCCGCCCTCCTCTGGTTCGGCGCGCCCCCGCGAGCGTGTGTTGGCGGAGGATATTTCTCTCTTGGTGATGCGCCCGCGCCTATCCCCCAAGGACGAAGAGGCGATGGCCGGTCCGTTGGGGGCAACATTTAATGAAAGCACGATGAGGTCGCTTTTGAGCCCAAATTACCAATACGATTCCCGCGCGTGGGAATCGGGGTATGGGGGTTCGATAAGCCCTGAGTCGCGCATTGAGTTGATGCGCAACCAGACCCCTCCGATCGTCGATGTCGCGATGGTGGCTTTGGATCGCCGTTCGTTGGCCCGCCTTGACTCGACGGAGGATCCCCCTGAGGCGCTCCGGGTTCCAGAGGAGCTATTTCAAGACAGCGCGAAAATGGAAGAGGACCTCGCCACCTACGGGCAGCAACTCACGAATGCCGGGGTTCGTTTTCGGATTTTTCGCACATCAGTAGAACTGCAGGGAGCCAAGTGGTCTAACAATTGAAACGCATATGATGAGGAAATTTAAAAGCACGAGAGGATTTGCACTGATTGTTGTGTTAATTTGTATCGCGTTGGCTGCTGCCATGGCTGTGTTTTTTCTTGGCAGCGTTGCCCAGGAGCGCCGCGGGGTGGATTTGTATGCCCGAGGGACTCAAGCGCAGTATCTTTCGGGAATGGCAGTCAACAAGGTGATCGGCCTGATCAGCCAAGCCACGAAAGAGGGCACGGCCTCCACCCCCGTATCGTGGGCTTCGCAGCCGGGAATGATTCGCACATTCGGTTCTAATGGGAATCCACTAAATATATATAAGCTATACTCTTGGGAAGGGATGGTTGCGCCGGGAGCGGGCTTCGACCCAGCGGATGCCGCTCAGGTTCCGCCCTCAGGTTGGTCAAACGAGTCGGCACATTTCACGGATATCAACCAACCAGTGAATGGCATTTATCCGATTGTCGATCCCTCAGCGGAGGGGGTTGTGGAAGGATTCCGCATCGACACGGCAAATCCCGCCGTCACCGGCTCCGGATCGAGTGCACCAATGCCTGTCAAATGGCTTTATGTGCTTGAGGATGGGCAAATGGTTGTTCCCTCCGGGGGCAGCGGGCAGACGGCAACGATCCCCGGGGCCACCCTCGACAACCCGGTCGTCGGGCGCGTGGCCTTTTGGACGGATGACGAGACGGCCAAGGTGAATATCAACACCGCCAGCGAAGGCGCTTTTTGGGATTGGCCAAAGGCAGCCACCTACAACGAAATGCAGTTTTCCGGGAATCCACCGGTCGGCGGCGAATTCAACCGCGTGCCGGGCCATCCGGCCATGACCTCGCTTTCGGCTGTGTTTCCCGAGCTCGATCCCGGCGACCGCTGGGCCGCGGTGGCCAACTACCGCACCAAACTCCGGAACCTCCTTGGACTCACGCCAAGAGTGCCTTACAGCGTTGCCAGTTCGCGCGGCGGAACCTATCCGATCGAAACGCAGAATTTCAACTATGGCCCCAGTGGAAACTTGCCGACCGTTCCCAACGCACCGCTAAGTCTGAAAACCGACCGTCTCTACGCGTCTCCGGACGAATTTTTCTTTAGCTTCAACGCCACGACTCGCACGCCGCCCGCGTCTCCTTCCATCACGCCGGAGATGCTTCAAAAACGGCTCTTTTTTCTAACCTCAAGCAGTCGAGCCCCCGAGACCACGCTGTTTGAAACCCCACGGGTGAGCCTCTGGCCGGTCACTTGGCCTTGGCCAACAGCCCATGCCCAGCTGCCCAATCGCCAAACGGCCGCTGTCAGTTCGCCCAACCCGGACACCAGTTCCGTTAACAGTAACCCGTGGATGCGCGCCGAGGAAAGGTTGCTGGCCTTCACCTCGACGCTGAATAGCGCCAACGCCACAAGTGGAGGGGACCGCTATTTCTTTCAGCGGCAGAATTGCGAGAGCGCGACCCATGATTATGCCAATATCACACGGAACCAAGAGCTGTTGCCCTACCTCCAGAATCTCACTTCCCAAGAGGTGCCCGGCTACGGGGGAAACTTCGCGAGCGAATATTCCTTGGCAACCCGCAACCAGATGCTGGCAAATATTTTCAATTCGATCCGCTCACTCGTGAACCAATACACCTTTTCCAATGACGGGAAGCTTCTCTATTCCTACACGCCGGTTTCTTTTGCCAGGTTTTTAAAAACAAATTCCGCCACACCGGTAAAGAATTACAAGGAAACTGGCGCCTTTTCTGCCGTGCCATTAAAGGTGAATCTCGGCACGGGAGAAAGAAGCACCATCAGTGAATTCCCCAGCTTGCGCGAGGTAGCGCTGGTTTTCTATGCCACCGACCGGGTTCTGCCGAGCAAAAAGGCTGGCGCAGGGCTTAACTATAACGACCCGTTGAGTTGGGACAATCTTATCAACGTAAGCGGGGTCGCGGGTTACCCGGCGGGGGCAAGAACAACCCGCATGAGGGCGGTCATGCTGCTGGACTTTTTCTCCCTGCGCGGGGCCAGTCGCAATAATCAACCCGTATTTTGGATAAAAATCAGTGGGGCCAATTTAAACGCCAATGGAACAAGCCTCGGTTTTGCAAACGCAGTGGCCAAGTTGGATTACCGAACCCTTAACACGGGTTACTTGATTCCTTCCTACATGTTGCCGCTTTTCATCAAAAATGCGACACAGGTCACTGGAGCCAAAACCTTCAATCCCGGGGATGTGACGAATGCCAATTATGGGCTTGTCAGCGCGGAAATCACGCTTGATCCCAATGCCCTGGAGTTCAATTTTTCCGGGGGGCCGATTTCCATCCAAGTCTACAGCGCTAAAAATGGTGATCCGGATATTGATACCACCTCAGATGCCGACTCTCTCGTCGCTAGCTATTCGGTGGATTTCTCCTCATGGGATGGCTCTCATAAAATCCCTCTCGCCCCGCGCTGGAATTACTTTGATAGGATGAATGAAAAAAAGACGGATTCGAGTGACCCGAAAACATCCGAATGTCCCAATCCTGCTTTCACCAATGCCTCACGATGGGCAGCCCTTGAGATTGCGCCCCGGTTTAGCACAGCAAGCTCCGCGTCGGATCCTTCCCTTGGTGGAACAGGCAGCATTCCTACATTTGGAGCACTTTACAATGCCAATGCAACAACAAGCGGATCAATAGATTATCCTGTATTTGGCACTCCTTTAGGTAATCAGACCTATCGAGCGCCAACAACTTACGTCCACTCAAGCAGCACGGGTTCTCTCATGACGGATTATGCCAAACGGATGGCTTACTTTTATGCATTTGTTAAAAGAGAGTCTTACGCAACAGCCGAAAACTCAACTTACCCGCTTAACCCCACCGGAGGCTCTGGGGACATGTTTAACCCCGGAGGCTTTCCAGCCACGACGATTTACGACACGGTGATCGCGGTAACTCCCGACCCGGCAGGACCAGGACAGGGTGATCCACGCTTGGCGCAAAGCTTTGCCTTCACGGCCATAGAGGATTTACTCGGCGCTTCGGCCCAAGCAAAACAGGTCTTGACCACCATTCCCTATGCAAACCCCACACGACAATATCACTCACTCGGCGCAGCGGATGGCTTTCCCTCGGCAACCGGCTATGTTGCGGCGACGAGTTATTCCCTTCTTGGAAAAGCTATTGCGCCGAGCGGGATGGCGCTGTCCGGGCGGAATACCAGTTTCGAGGGCGGCAATCTCGGCCAACGAGGCACAGACACTCAAGAAAGCGCCACCATCATGTTGGATCTCAATGTCGTGGGCGTAACCAGCGCCCGACCGGCCAGTGCGATCGGCACCTCTGCATCGGTGGGTGACTGGACATCCGGTGCGGGCTACTTGGCCGATGGAGGCCAACTGGGCAGACCCGATCAGGATTTTCAAAGCCTTGATGCAATCACCCCAACTCCAGCCGGTGCAACCAGTCCTAAATATACGACGCCGTATTTCCCAGTTTATAATGACTCGACGATGGACGGGGTCAATACCCCCTCCTCCAGAGGCTATTTCTCGCCCAACCGGCAGATTCCTTCTCCCCTCACGCTTTTGGGCAGCATTCCCTCCAGCACGACCGTCGGGTGGCAATCCTTGCTGTTTTCTCCGAATCCTGCGGCGGGGGCCGGGCATCCGGGTTTGGCGGGGCTGCCCGATTATGTTTTCCTCGATCTGTTTTGGATGCCCGTGGCGGAGCCGTATCCTATCAGCGAGTTGTTCTCCACGGCAGGGAAGATCAACCTCAATTACAAAATCATGCCTTTTTCTTATATCAACCGCAGCACGGGAATCCACGCCTTGTTGAAATCCACATGGCTCACGGCTTTGGACAACTCCCTGGCGAGAAACTACAAATCGCACGCCTTCGTGCGGGGAATGCCGAATTCGCAGACCCGCCACCCGATCGATGCCGACGAAACGGTGAAGATCATGGACAGCTCGGTGTTCGACTCGGGGGATATTTTCCGGAGCGCGGCGGAGATTTGCTCGGTCTGGCTGGTTCCGGAGGGGCGGACCGCGGCGAATGTAGAGAGCTTTTGGAATGGCAAACTTCTCACCTCCGACACCGCGCGGGAGCAACCCTACGACCACCTTTACTCCCGCGTTACCACGAAATCGAATACCTTTACGGTGCATTGGAGGGTTCAAGCATTGCAAAAAGTGCCTGGAACAGCCGCAGACACCTGGAACGACTCAAGAGATCGCCTGGCCGCCGAGCTCCGAGGCTCCACGCTTATCGAGCGCTTTATCGACCCCAACGCCACAAATATCCCCGACTACGCGACGAATCCATCGGCCGCTCCGCTCAGCAACTACTACAAGTGGAGATCAATCTCCGAGAGCCTCTTCCAGCCGAAATGATGATTTTCTCCGGCCCACCCCCCGATTCCGATGCCACAGCCGTGCTTTGAAAAAAGGGCCACGCGACACACATTTATTTTGACAAATCACATGATTGATTATTACATCTCGCATTCAATTTTTAGCATGCCGAGTCGCCGCAAAATTTTATCAGCCAGCATCGCCGTCCAGCGGGCCTTTAGCCTTCTGGAATTGCTGTGCGTGATAGCAATCATTGCCGTGCTGGCGGTCGCGACGATTCCCAGCGTGCGCGGCATCATGGATGGGGTCAATGTGAGTGGAGCGGCAGCTGTCGTCGAGGCGGAGATCTCTCTGGCCCGCCAGACCGCGATGAGCCGCAACCTGCCGGTGGAAGTTCGGTTTTACAAACACGATGATGGAACGGGCGAGGCGTGGCGCCAAGTGGGAGTCCTGATCTCCGCATCCTCCAGCGGGCTGTCTTCGGACTTGTGGATCACTCCCGCAAAAACCCTGCCGGGAAACATCATTATGGAGGATTCGGGAGAGTTCTCGACGATTCTGAGCAAAGCCACTGCGCCTCCTTGGACGGGCACAGAATCCACCAGCGCCCCTCCATCGGTGCGAGGGAAAAACTATGTGGGTTTTCGGTTTCATCCCGATGGCACCTCCAACTTGCCGAGCAATGAAGCGTGGTGCCTGACCTTTAAAAATCCCTTTACAAAATCCCAAGGCGAAGCGCCTGCGGCAAACTATGTGGCGCTCGTGTTGGATTCGCTCACTGGACGCACCGTATCCTACCAGCCTTGATCGCAGGAAGAAGCCGCGGAGGAATCACCCCCTGAAAATCTCAACGACCATGAAACAACTCCACGACGTGCAGCTGGAACTCAGCTTGAAACCCTTCCGATCCGCTCGGGAAGAGGATATTGCCTCCCTGGCCCGGAAAGTAACACGCATGTGGCAATCACTTCTCCGCCATGCCGATCAACTTTCGATTCTCCTCTGGGTGGGCGACGGCACGGAGTTGCTGGAGTATGACCGGCAGATGAACCGCCAGTTCCCATGGGGCATGTGGATTGGCCGCGGATCGAATCCCCACCATGTCCCGGAGGAGAAAGATCCCCGCCACGAGAGCCTCGACGGCTATCCCAAGCCATTCACACTCCATCCCAATGCCTACAGCTACGCGGACCTTCAGCGCATCGTAAAGGTCCTGAAAGCCACAGCGGAACAGGAAACAGGTCTCAAGGTTCGCATTGGCACGATTCTGGAGCCGGGAGGGGAATTTTTAAGGTCGGAGTGGAAATATGACCGGCATCCAGAGGTGCTCTTCTGCGGCGAAGCGATCATGGGTTCGAACATCGACTGTGTCGCCACGCTGCACAAAGATGAGATCGCGTATGCGGGGTTCCCTGCCGGCATACCAGAAGGAACCGCGTGGGGCACATTCTTCGGTCGGCAAGCCAAGCTCTTCATGGAGGACATGGGCTTTGAATTTCTTTGGATGTCCAACGGCTACGGCATGGCCCGGAGTCCCTACGCCTACGGGTGGTGCGGACAGTTTTTTGACGGGAAAACATTTCGCCCGTCAGGCAACCGAGAGGTTCGGGGGCAGATTCTTGATTTCTGGAAAAAATTCCGGGAGGAATGTTCCGACACGCCCGTGCGTTTGCGCGGCACCGATTTTCCGATTGGGATGGATCTGGTGAATCACGCCGTGCCGTATCGAGAGCTTTTGGACGGGAGTCTTGGAGCCGTCCAGCCTCCCAACACGCCGTGGCCGGCCTTGACGAGCAACTTCGGGATTGCCTTGGCTGGCTCGATGGGACGCATGTCGGTCGCGTGCGGGAGCCTGCCCTTCCGCCATTACACCTCGGACCCGTGGTGGGCAAATTCCGCATGGATCAATGCCTTCAACCGCTCACCGCACGACATCTATCTCAACCTTGCCTTGGCGGCGCTGCAGCCCGATGGAAGCGTCAAGACCGCAGACCGCGTGGACTTCCTGACATTGGACACTTCATGGGGAGAATTGCCGGAGTGGATTCCTGACGAAGTCATCCCACACATCAAATTGGGCTTCAGCCAGGCCCCGGACCAGGCCGGACCATTTGTTTGGATATACCCATTCGATGAATATGAGGCGATGACTTATGCGGGAGAGTGGCAGATGGCGCAAGTCTTCTCTGGCGACTTGTTCTTTCAAGAGGCGTTGAACAATTTCCTGCCGGTCAACACCGTGGTGAGCTCCAAAACATTTGTGGATCACCACGAGGCCGGATCCAAGGAATACCGGGATCGTGTCTTGATCGCTCCCGTGCCGCCTGCGGGAAGCCCTTTTGAGAAAGCCTTGATTGGAGTCGTGAGGGCCGGCGGCAAGTTGATGCTTTACGGTTCATTGACTCACGCAGGAAGCGAGCTTCTCGAGCTGCTGGCTCTGAAAAACGAGGCGCCGGTCGAGGGGGAATTTCAAATTCAAGGCCTGCAACCGATCGACACGCAACCGGCCGGTGCGGATGCCGATAACATCTGCCACCAGCCTGCGATCTGTGGCGGTGGACTCACCGAAGTTCAGGCTGCCGAAACGGCGAATGAAACGCTCCACACTGTGCTCGCCCAAGGAGAGAACGCCATCCGCGTTCTGGCCAAGGTGAGGCGCATGGGAGCGGGTTCGCACGGCATTCTAGCCTGGGTTCGCGGAACGAGCAGCGTGGATCTGGGCATGGAGGTGGATGGAGGAACCCTGAACCTCCGCGCCATGAAAACTTTTGATTCGGCGAGGTATTTCCGCTCGGAAAAGCTCATGAGGTTCCTGCTCCCGTATTTTGGCTACGAGGTGGCTTTGGACAGGGAGCATCCGAGAGAATTTGCCCGACACCTTGCTGTGTCGCGCCATCGAAATGCCTTCCAATTTCGTTTGTTCTCCGAGGAGCGAGGCATGAAGGCGCGCTTGCGGTTCCCAATCGGCGCTCCAGTTCTCAACGGCGAGACTCTCTCGTTGAAGGATGGGGCGGCTTGCTACAACTTCCATCGTTTCCTCAGCGCCGAGTGCCGGGTGTTCGTCCGCTCCAATGACGGCGATTACCTTGAATGCAACATCACTCAAAGCCTGAACCAACGGTTCAAATACCGTATCAACCTGACAGGATTAAAAAATGCGACCGTCTGCTTCTTTCCGCCGGACGCGGATTTCAGCAAAGCCAGTGTGCTCCTGAATCCCGACCTGCGCCTGCTGACGATCGGTGAACCTTTTGATTCCCGCATCGTTCAAGACTGCTACGGCACCTACATGGAAATCTCCAACGTCACGGGAATTCTTTCCTTCGCTTGGTAAAAAAAGCCAGGGGAATTATGCTTCAAGACCAAACCTCGGAACTCAAGCTGGCTGGTCTTTTTTCAGACAATATGGTGCTCCAACATGGAGTCGCCATTCCGGTTTGGGGCACTGGAACTCCGGGCGAAACGCTCACTATCCGCGTCGGTGAATCGAAAAAAAGCGCGCTCGTGATGCCCGACGGATCCTGGAGCGTGAGCTTTGATCCCCTGGACGCGTGCCAAGCTCTTTCGATCAGCGTGGAAAGCCCGCGAAGCCGTATCGAGGTTTGGAACATTCTCACAGGCGAAGTCTGGATTTGCTCCGGCCAATCGAATATGGAGTTCCTTCTCAAGGACGAAGAAGGAGCGGATTTCTTTGTGGCCAATGCCAATCACCCCTCAATTCGAAAGCTCTCTTTGCCGAGGTCCACAGCCTTGAATCCCCAAACGGAATTCCAGGCCTCGTGGGAAATTTGCACACCCGAGACCGCAGGAAGTTTTTCCGCAGTGGCCTACCACTTTGCCACGCGACTCCACCACGCCTTGGACACACCCGTCGGCCTCATCACCAATGCCTATGGAGGCTCTTGCGCAGAAGCCTGGACACCGGCAGATTGCCTGGCAAGCGACCCCGATTTCTCGCCCATTCTTGAGACCTGGGAGGAATTTCTAAGAAACTATCAAAGCGACCCTCGGCAACGGGAACTCGTGGCCGAGGAAAATCGGGCCAAGGTCGTTGCGGCAGGCCTCCAGCCCCCTCCGTGGCCACTTGAACAAAAAAGTCCGGAGAGCTTTCACCGCCCCTCGGTTTTATTCAATGCGATGGTGCACCCCCTGATTCCTTTTCCAGCAAAAGGCGTTCTTTGGTATCAAGGAGAGGCGAATTTTACCCGGGCCCATCAATACCCAAAACTTTTGTCCGCATTGATCGGTGGCTGGCGTGAAAAATGGCAGAATCCCGATTTGTGGTTTCTGATTGTGCAACTTCCGAAATTTAACGCAGATTGGATTGGTATTGATACTTTTACAGAAATAAGAGAGTCGCAGATGCTCGCCGCCAAGTCAAACTCGCGAACGGCGATCACCTGCAATATTGATTTAGGTGACCCGGCTGACGTTCATCCTCGGCGCAAGCAAGAGGTTGGCGAGCGCTTGGCAAAAATCGCGATTGGAAGAATCTATCAGAAAAATCTCGGCTTTTCGGCCCCTGAGTTCCGTTCTCGATGCGCTCAGAATGGAAAAATCCGTTTGGACTTTGACAACGCTGAGGGGCTTCATGCGCTTGACGGCACTCCGCGTGGATTCACAATCGCCGGACCGGACAAGCATTTCACGCCGGCGCAAGCGGAAATCCATGGTCAGAGCATTCTTATTGAAGCGGATCCAGAGACCACGCGCTCCATCAGGTATGCGTGGGCCAATGCACCGGACGCGAATGTTTACAATGCGCACAATCTCCCCCTCTTTCCCTTTCGAACAGATGACTGGCCGATCGAGATTCATCCGAACTGCGTGCGGTATTTTGATAAAATCTATTAAAAGCCAATGGATTTACATGCCGCACTCGTCGCAAATATCGAAAAAAATCGATTCTTTTGAGAATCCTTGCCAGCATGACCCCAAACTCACATGACTAAAATCACAATACTGGATGAGGGACGACTTTTGGAAGGAGGCTTGACATGGTCGCAGCTCAATCAACTGGCCCAGTTAACTTCATACGAACAGACAACTCCCGAACAATTGATCGAAAGAGCACAAGGCAGCCGGATTTTACTCACAAATAAAACCCCCTTGAGCTGTGAAGCAATCCAATCATTGCCCAATCTGGAGTTCATTGGGGTCTTGGCAACCGGTTTCAACATGGTGGATGTGGAAGCGGCCCGGGCACGCGGCATTCCCGTTTCCAATGTGCCAGCCTACGGGGCAGAATCCGTTGCGCAGCACACTTGGGCACTCATTTTGGAACTCTGCCACCATGTGGGCGCCCATGCGGATGGCGCGACCAGCGGCGATTGGACTCGCAGCCACAGCTGGACCCATTGGAAATGGCCTTTGATCGAACTGCACGGTCGAAAATTGGGATTGATCGGTCGCGGTCCGATCGCACAGCGGGTCGCGGAGATCGGCCGTGCCTTCGGCATGGAAGTGATGTATGGTTCGCTCTCCCATCCAGCCGGCGGGGATGGCCTTGTGCCGCTGGAAGTCATCCGCAGATCGTCGGATGTCCTCTCACTCCACTGCCGCCTCACGCCGGAATGCCAAGGATTCCTGAACGCGGAATTTCTCCGTGAAATGAAGCCGAGTGCGTTTCTCATCAATACCGCACGCGGGGCCTTGGTTTGCGAAGCCGATCTCGCTGATGCGCTGAACGCGGGTCGTCTCGCCGGAGCTGCCTTGGATGTGCTTGCCCAGGAACCGCCCGCCGAAACAAACCCTCTGCTCAAGGCAAAAAACTGCCTCGTCACCGCGCATATGGCATGGTCCGGTCTCACGGCCCGCCGTCGGCTGGTGGAAATAACCGAAGCCAATGTGAAAGCCTTCCTCAGCGGATTTCCCACCTATGTCGTGAACCCATGAAGAACTTGAGGGTGCTTATCTCGCCCGATAAATTCAATGGCTCACTGAATGCAGGCGCGGTCGCGCAGGCTCTGCGGGCCGGCTGCCTGCCAATCGCCGACGGAGGGCTCCGACTTGGATTTCTCTCTGTCTGCGCGATGCTCACGCATTTTTGTTGAAAGATTTTAAAAACATTATTGTTAGTAAATTATGATTATTATATTGCTATGAAGAACCACAGAACGCCTTCCCCAGACAGATTGCCATTCTGGGAGAAGTTTTTTTACGGGATTGGATCGGGGAGCTTCCAGCTCTCAAACGATGGAGTGAAAAATCTGGCAAATCCCATCTACAACATCACGCTGGGACTGAGCCCTACTTTGGTGGGAATCGTGCTCATGATATCCAGGATTTTCGATGCCTTTACCGATCCACTGGTTGGGAAATGGTCGGATGATACGCGCACAAAATGGGGTCGCAGGAGACCATTTATCTTCATCGGCTCGTTTTTAACGGCGGGATCGTTCATTGTGATCTGGCTTGTTCCTGAGAGCTGGCAGGGGCAGACCGTTCCGCTGTTCACATTTTATCTGGTGTCGATGCTGTTGTTTTACTTTTGTTCCACAATCCAGACCGTGCCTTATCACACCCTTGGTATGGAAATGACGCCTAACTACAACGAACGAACGGTGGTGGCGGGATACAAAATGATGTTCAGCTTCGCATTCAGCCTCCTTCTGCCGTGGGTATTCCGCTTTGCACAGTCTGATGTATTCGGGGGTAATACGATGACAGGCATGAGGTATTGGAGCTTTATTTTAGCCGCAGTGATCATCGCGGGGGGCGTGTTACCTGCCTTGTTCGTCAAGGAGCGCTACTATCATCTTGCCAAAGATCAGAGCAAAATCCCGTTTTGGCGGGGTATTCGATTGACGATTGAAAACAAGTCGTTTTTGCTACTGACGGGGATCATTATTTGCATCGGTTTAGGCTTCGGGATGGTTGCAGCTCTTGGACCCTATATCATTTATTATTATATCTATGGTGGTGATACAAAAACAGGTCAGGAGTTAGTTGCCATAGGGGCGAATGCCTTTGCATTAACTGCGATTTTTTCCACGCCATTCATAACCGCATTGAGCGCGCGCATTGGAAAAGTGAGGCTACTTTATGTAGTTATCGCCTTAGGCATAGTGGGGTCGCTGTTAACATATAGCCTCTACTCAAAGGAAGTTCCTTATCTTGCAATTCTTGCGTCACTGCTCGTGGCTCCCCAGGCCGCCGGATTCTGGACCATCACGGGCTCTATGAAGGCGGATATTTGCGATGAGGACGAACTCCTCAATGGCATGCGGCGCGAGGGCATGTTCGGATCTGTTGGCAACTGGATTACGAAGATCACCTTTTCAACCACATTTCTCATATCGGGATTGATCCTCGAGTTCAGCGGTTTCGATGTGGCGCTTAAGGGAAATCAGACTCCAGAGACGCTTCAGACAATGCGTATCTGCTTCGCCGTTATCCCTGCCTTCTTTTCCCTTCTCGCGATTTTTCTTCTCACACGCTACCGGCTTACCCCCGAGCGAATGGCCGAAATCCGCACCATACTGGAAAGTCGCCGCGCTGCGGTATAATCGGCTTTCTATTTTATGACGAAGCTGATCTTCCCTCGAAAACGTGGAGAGGCTTTTTGGTTGATTCGGGTTTATGCTCTGGGGGATTCGAAGTCGAGCGAGGACTTGTAGCCGACGGCCGAGTGTAAACGAAATCGGTTATAAAGCTGATCCTGCCTAGCGCGAGGCTTTTCGTCAACTCACCCTCATGCTGCTCCTGACCTATGCCCTGCACACAATGCGGGCTGCTATGCGAAAAATCTGGCACTCCTCTGCTCCAGCGAGGCCGATGTGCGCCTCTCGCCATTCTACGATCTCCTGACCACAGTGGTCTACTCTTGCTATCAAAACCAGTCTCCGGGCATTGCCTTTATGGGCAAGAAAACTTGGGCCCCTGGAAAAAAACTCAAAAACTTCATTGCTTTGGAATTCAGAATACTGAGGGGGCAAATTCCCCTGATCGAATCAATCTGCGAGGCCATTACCGACACCGCCCCCCACTGTCCGTGAACCCATCCGACAACACTCCGGGTTTCGCGATCTTGGAAAACACATGCTTCTGACATGGGATGAGGGTATCCAGACACTTCGAGACAAACGCCACTACTCCCCTCCCCAACCTCAAAACAAAAACCTCTCGAAGGTATTTCCGATCCTCCCAAAACTGGCCAATCCGAAAACCATCGTCGGCCAATCCGAAGGGTTGGGGAACCGACGCTCCCATTCTAAAAAATAGACGACCCCTCTCAAGATATTCATTTTAGTGAATATTCTACAAGTTTGCAATTGACAACCGCCGTTAGACTGGTTGATAATTCATTTAAATGAATGTTAGCTTTGCAGAGATTTCGAAAACATTACGAGAGCGACGCCGCGAATTGGGGGTGTCCCAAGCCGATTTGGCGAGGCTCTCAGGCTTGAGCCTTCATGGATTGAGTGATATCGAGACGGGTAAAGGAAACCCCACGATGGAAACGTTGTTAAAAGTGCTTCAAGTGCTTGGGCTCCAGATTTTGCTGAAGCCCACTGCGCATGCAGCCTACACGAACGCCGCGGAGGGAAGCGAGGAATCATGAGCGGGCGGCGTGGGATCGTCCTGCTCGATAACCAGGACTGCGGGCTGATCGAGGAAACCGAGAAGGAATACCGCTTTCAGTATCTCAGAGAGTTTCTGGCCAGTTCGAATCCGCGCGCGATCAGCCTGACTCTTCCCTGCCGGGCGGAATACTACGAAGCGGAGCAACTCTTTCCCTTTTTCTCCGGCCTGCTGGCGGAGGGGACGCTGCGGGAGATCCAGTGTCGGACCCTCCAGATTGATGAGAATGATGATTTCGGCCTCCTCCTGGAAACGGCCGGAGGCGATGTCATCGGTGCGGTGACCGTGAGGAGGCTTGAACCATGAAGTCCGTCTGTCTCTCGACCTTGAAGCCGATCAAAGGCTCTGGGTATTCCTCCACCGCCCGCAAAAACTTGTGGGGTGGTGCACGGGTCGCGTGGCGCCTACCCTTCGACCGCGCGGCATTCCAGAGCTTTCGCGGAGAAAACTCGGGACGCATGTCGATCTCGGGAATTCAGGAAAAAATCTCGCTGCGCCTCGTGGCCAACACCCTCGAGCCAACGACGCAGGACGGCACGCACCTCCTCAAGCCGATTCCCATTGCCATGGCGGCAGCACTCAAATTTTCGGAGGATGTTCCCGCCAACGAGCACCTGACCATGCAACTGGCCGCGCAGGTTTTTCGTCTCAGCACGGCGCCGTGCGGACTCGTCTTCTTTCCGGATGGCGCGCCTGCACTGGTGGTAAGGCGATTTGACCGCTCCGTGGACTCCGGCGGCAAGTTGCGGCAGGAGGACTTTTGCCAACTCTCCGGACGGAGCGCGCAAACCGCCGGGAGAAATTTCAAGTATGAGGGAAGTTATGAGGAATGCGGGCAGCTTGTCCGCACCTTCTGTCCAGCATGGAAGATCGCCATCGAGCGTTTCTTTCGGCAGGTCGTCTTCAATTATTTGGTCGGCAATGGGGACGCCCATCTTAAAAATTTTTCACTCCTCGAGACTCCATCCGGCGACCATGCGCTGAGCCCCGCCTACGATTTGCTGAGCACCACGCTGCACCTGCCGAATGAATCGCGTCTGGCTCTCGACCTCTTTCACGGGGACTTCGCCACGCCGTTCTTCGAAGCAAATGGATTTCATGGCTACGACGACTTCGTAGAGCTATCGCGGCGGTGCGGGATCGCCGCAGAGGTCGCGACGGCCTTTCTCTTCTCTCTGCCAGAAAAGCGATCCGCCGTGCACGACCTCATAGACCGTTCGTTTCTGAGTGAGGTGGCCAAGGCTCGCTACCGTCAGATATTCGACGACCGCCTGCTGGCGCTCCGGCCCTACAGTGCCGTGTAACTTGGAGATTTTCCTCGCAGGCCCGCATCTTGGCACGTTACCACGCTCACCACCTCGCCACTCAGCTTCACGCAATGCTCCAGCGCCTCGCGCCAGAGAACGAACCACTCCTCGCCCAGATATCCGGTGACCAGTCCCGGTCGCGGATGAACGAACACCCCGCCGAAGCCTGCCGCCTTGAATTCGTCCAAAGTCTTGTGAACTCGCTCCGGCGTCAGTTCGCTATTCCAGACCCACAGCTCCGCCGGCAACCACTCCGAATAATCCCGCAGCTCACTCTTGCTCAGCACCCGGATGTCCTCAGAATCCCTCAGCATGCAAAGCTTGCGGTAAAGCGCACTGTGCGCCAGCAAACTGCTCAATTCGCAGTAATCCACTCCCAGCAACGCCTTGAGCACCATGCAACGCAACACCTGTGCGCTCCGCTCCTGAAAACTCGCCACCCGATCCGCACCATCAAGCACTTTTTTATTCTGCGCGCGCTTCTCCTGGCACTCCGTCCGAAAACGCACCATGCTGCACTGGACGAAATCCACTTCCAACCCGCTGACCCTCAGAATCTCATCAATATCGGAAAGCAATCGCACCTCCAGTTTATAATCCTTGCAACGGCGAACAGTTTTCAGGGCTTGACACAAGTTGCCCTGAATAGTTTCATTGTCAGTGATTGGTCGTTACTTGATCGTTATACTCTAAACTATAATCGATCCATTTCGGGCATGGAAAGCTTTTTCGCTCTTCATGCCCGACTTTTTTTCGCACGCCAACCCGCATCAACACTGGACTACCGGTCTTTTCGGACAGGCTCTTGATAGAAGAAAAAGGGATTAGGGTGCCATGACTCCGGCCCTCTGGTCATCATAAAAGCCGAGCCGGAGTTGACTTGCCCGATCAGGCCCGAGTCAATGATTTTGCGACAGGCTTGCTGGCTGTCTCCCAGAATGGTGTCGGGAGCACAGGCAACCCGAAGATTTTTTTGGCTGCGAGATCGAGAATTTGTTTTGTTTCCTATTGGGGTCGGACGAGACTGGACATTTGCTGCCGGTATTTCAATGGGGGGTTACGGGGCACTCCGTCTGGGATTGTCTCACCCCGATCGTTACGCCGCCGTGGCCAGCATTTCGGGAGTCACGGACATTCTTGCACGACGGAACGCGGGATCTACCGTGCAGGGAAGATCTGCCACGATGGATGCGATTCTTGGCGCAGCCCTGGCTCAGCCGGATACCAATGCTGATCTTTTTACTCTCGCTTCGGCACTCGCTTCATCAGAGCAGCGTCCGAAAATCTACCAGTGCTGTGGAACCGAGGATTTCCTTTATGAGGAAAATGTGAAGTTCCGTGATCATGCTAAAGAACTGGGTCTCGACCTCACCTACGACGAGACACCGGGATCGCATGAGTGGGGCTTTTGGGATTCAAAGATTGAGCCCGTGCTCGCTTGGCTCAAATCCCTCCTGCCCAAATCATAAGTAAAAGGGGTCAGCAACGACCCTGTCCCTAGTTTTTCAAGGCTGGATCTCAATCAACTGAAGCAAACTGGTGGCCAGTAGCCGAGGAGGAGTTGAATCTGTTCTGCAGTGCTCTTGTCAAATTTGATAGCGCCTGCGAAGAAGCTGCATCATGTGGAGGTTGATATCCCACTGGGAGCCGACTGGCGCCTTTGTCCATGGCAAAATCGGAAAATAAGGCGGCGGGCCAAATTCCGGAGTGATGGTCAATTGTTGGACTCCTGCCCTACAGTGGGTGTCGACGATGCGATCCCACCATTTGAGGTGGGCATTCACCGCATCTTTCCACTCCGGCGCACGCGGGTCTGAGACTTGCGGACCTTGGGAATGGCCGACCCTTGCATGAATATGCCTAATGGCTGGAAGGAGACCGAGGAGGGTCTCCTCCTGGTCGTCAAGCAGGGACTCACACACATTGCACCAGTGGGACATATCGAAAACCAGCTTGGTTTCGGGACGCTGACAGAGGATTTCAGAGGTCCGCCATGGGGTGTGAAGGCAGCGGGCACGATGGGTTTCGTGCAGCACTTCGATTCCCGTATCAAGTGAAAAACGGGCGGCAGCATCCATGACACACAAATTCTGATCGAGATTCCAAAGGTCGCGCCCGGTTTGGCTCGCTATGAAAAGCGGATGGAAGGAGGCGGCTCGTTCCATCCGCGAGAGGAATTCCCTCAAATGCGTGGGCCCATCGACGGCGAATGTTGCAAAATGCTGAGTGATGATTTCCAAGCCCGATTCCCGCGCGAGCTCGGGAATCGCCTCGTCGCGCGAATCTCCATCCTCAAAACCGATCTCAATCCCGTCGTAACCGGCGGCGGCGACCCGTTCGACAAACGCCTCCGGCGGCAACTCGTGACTTCCCCAGCGAGGGCAGAAAAAAAGCAGTTTCATTAACGGGAGACAAAATTGACCACGAGTTTATCAAAACCGATCTGGCGATCGAAGTGCGCGATTGACTCGATGTGGTGTTCCTTTTCCAAAATGCGGATCGCTTCGAGACGACTTGAAAATTCTTCGAGCAGCGTGCGAAACAGCACGCGGGCATGCAGCGCACCGATGCAGGTATGAGGGCCGCTGCCAAAAGCGACATGCGGGTTGGGTTTGCGGTTCAGGCGCAACTCCTCGGGCGAATCGAATACCGAAGCATCGCGGTTTGCAGAGGCCCAGCACAGTGAAACCCGTGAGTCGGGTTTGACGTCCGATCCATCGACATGCGCGCCGGCCGGACACACGCGCCCGAGGTGGGTGATCGGCGAAATATGTCGCATGAACTCCTCTGTCGCGCTCATCACCAGCTTGGTGTCATCCCTCAGCATGGGCAAAATTTCAGGGCGCTCGGCGATGTGGGCGATAATCGACGAGATCGAATGAATCACCGTATCGCGACCACCAGCAAAGGCGAGATTGCAGAATCCGGTCATTTCTTCGCGTGTCAACCGCCTGCCCCGGAACTCCGCTGTTGTGAGGGCGCTAAAAAAATCATCGCCGGGTGCATTTTCAGCCATATCCAACCGGCGGTGGATGTAATCGTCGAGCCGAGCTCCTTTTTCTTGGTTCAGACCCTCGCCATCGGCAGTTTTGAAAACATTGACCCCCCAACTGATCCATTCCTCCGCTTCGGAGGACGGCACGCCGAGCAAGACGGCCAGAGCGCGTGATTGCATGGGTAAGGCGAACTCCCCGACGATCTCTACAGATTCCCGTGCCAAGGCATCATCCAACATCCCTGTGATCAGAGTGCGGATATTATCCCTCATCCAAGTCTCGCGTGGACGATTAAAGAATGATTCTATCAGGCGGCGATATTCCGTGTGATCCGGCGGGTCGGTTTCGATCGGCAACTGGCGCACCTTTCTTACCGACTCCTCGGATGGAATAGGCACGCGGAAAGGTGCATCGGAGCTGAAGGTTTTCCAGTCGCGAGTCGCCTCACGGACATCTCCGTGACGAAGCAGCATGGTAATGCTCTCTCCTTGGAATTCGCATTCTGTGACAGACCCGCGTTCGCGGGCTTCTTGGAAGGGATCGGATTTTGTGGCCATAGATAAAAACTCAAAGCGTCAACCTGTGACTTCGATCTCCGCACTCACGGAGTCCATCGAGCGGGAGTGTCGCGAGATCACCAGTTCATAGCGCCCCGGGCTCACTCGCCAGGAACTGGTTGCAGAATCAAAATACTCCAATTCACGCCTGCCAATCGTGAAGGATATGCTGGATCGCTTTCCAGATGCCAAATCGACTTTTTGAAAAGCACGGAGTTCCTTTTCCGGACGCTCGACGGGAGGCGATATCGGGCGAATATAAAGTTGGACAACCACTTGCCCTTGGCGCTGTCCGATGTTTTTGATATCCAACTCCACAAGAATATTTTGATCGCTCGTCATCGTGGCCGACGACAGGCGTGGCCGGGAAAATTCAAATTCGGTGTAGCTGAGTCCAAAACCAAATGGGTAGTGAGGCTCGATGCCCGCGCGATCAAAGTGACGATATCCAATGAATAGACCTTCCTCATATTTCACCATCTTGCCATCACCCGGATAGTTGCGAATTGCGGCATGGTCTTCAAGTCGGCGGGGAATCGTGTCAGGGAGGCACGCGGAGGGGTTGGTGTCTCCGAAGAGAATCCGCGCCAGCGCTCTTCCGCCTTCCTGACCGGGATACCAGGCTTGGAGAATTGCGGGAACAGAGGGTTCCCATGGCATGGCCAACACGCCGCCACTGTTGAGAGCGACGATGGTGCGAGGATTGACACTGGCCAAGCGCTCAATCAAGGAACGCTGGGATTCGGGAAGATCGATATGGGATCGATCGCATGACCCGCCTTCAAAAAGGTTCGACAACCCGGCGCAAACCACCACGGCATCGGCTTCCTCGGCCTCCCGAAGGAGATTTTCCATACGATCTTCCACACCCGGAATCTCCCACTCAAAACGAATAGCCGCACGGGCAGCGCGCTTTCCGTAGATCAAAACGATGGATACGGGCTTACCCTCCTCCAAGTCGCATTCGGTCGTTAAGTAGTGGGTTTGATATTTCTTTTCAAAATTGCTGTCATCCTCACCGTCCCAGGCATCAATAACCTGCAACCCATTAATAGAAAGCCGAACGCAACCTTCCTGAGCGTAGACACCGAGGCGGTAGCGCCCTGTGACCGGAGGAGTCAGTTCTCCTGCAAATTGCACAGAGAAGCTTCCGCGATAGACACCTGGGCCGGGGGAGGCCCATCCCCAAGAGAAATCCACATTTGGGAAAACCTGACTTGAGGCGACCTCTCCGACGGGATTCGGGGAGTTGAAAAACTGCGCCTCCAAGCCGTCCACCCGCTGACGATCTACTCCAACATGGCTGAAGTGATCGGTGATCGTTTCCATCGTGCCGACCAGGCTACACCCCTCGAGGAAGCGGACATCCACTTCGCTCCCGCAGATTTCCTTGATTCCTTCCAGTGGGCTCACAGAATAAAAAGGTGTCACCGAAGCGCTTCCGCCTCCACCGAGACGCGCCCTTAGCGCGTTGGGCCCGGTGACGAGAATTCGTTTGAGCTGATTTTTATCCAATGGCAGCAGATGATCGTGATTTTTCAGCAGAACGATACTCTCTTCGGCTGTTTGCAAAGCGACTGCGCGATTTTCCGGCGTATCCAGCTCGAAGCCCTCGGTCTCAGACTCATCTTTGCCGTATAATAAAATAGCTTTTAATATTCTCTCCGCACTGTAATTTAGATCCGCATTGCTTAAAAAGCCTTCATCGAGAGCATGAAGGACGGCTTTTTGGTTGAGCAACTTTCCTGGCCCGGGCATCTCCAAATCCAAGCCGGAACGATAAACGGCCTCGCCATGCACGGCCCGCCAGTCCGAGAGGACAAAACCAGGAAAATTCCAGTCGGATTTGATGATTTTTTTTATGAGCCACTCCGACTCGGAGCAATAGGTGCCGTTGAGCCGATTGTAAGCCGTCATAATCGCGCAGGGATTTCCCTCTTGAATCGCGATTTCAAAAGCGCGGAGATAAATCTCGCGCAATGTGCGTTCGTCCACTTCGGAGCTGACATGCTCCTGATCCTGCTGCTGATTGTTGGCTGCCATCGCTTTGACGCAAGCACCAACCCCTTGGCTTTGGATGCCCCTGATCACCGCTGCCCCCAGAAGACCAGCCAGCCAAGGATCTTCGGAAAATGTCTCAAAACTGCGACCGTTCAGCGGATGCCGGTGAAGATTGATTTTGGGGCCCAGCAAGAGCGAGCAACCCAGGGCGCGACACTCCCGGCCGATCACGCTACCAACGCGCTCCAGCAATTCGCGATTCCAAGTTGCGGCCATGCCGATGCCGGTCGGAAAGCAGGTGGCCGGGCTGGAATCCTCTCCACAAAGAGTCACGCCATGGCCGCAATCCGTAACCCGGATCGAAGGCACTCCCAAGCGTGGCACTCCGTGAAAATGCCAGTCATCGACACCAGCCAACAAGGAGGCTTTTTCCTCGCGAGTCATCCTTTCCAACAGTGCGGTGAGGGATTTTGAGGATGAGGGAGCGATGGTATCGGAAAGATCGGTGTTCAAGATGGTTTCAGTAAATAGAGGGTGTTTTCAGCAGGGAGTTTCAATCCTGTTTGAATTCAAGAAACCGGTAGCGGGGATTCCATTTGAGTCGGCGCATGGCATGAGCGATGTCCGCCTTTTCTTCAGCACCCGGACCAGCCGCCAAGTAAAAAGGCTCACACCCCAACTCATCCGCCAAGAGGGCTCCAAGAACAGCTTCTCCGATATCCCTCGGGTCGATGAACTGCCAATTCACACTCTCCCGCCGGTTGCCATATTTATCCTCCAAGGTATCTCCAAGGCTGATATACAGCGGGCGGAGCATGGCGATTTCCAAGCCGTGCTTTTCGTGGTAGTAGCGCGCCGTCTCCTCCTGAAGAGCCTTGCTCAGGCCGTAAATCGAATCCGGGCTCAGGGGCAAGTCTTGGCTTAGAAATTCCCCGGCAAGCAGAGGTTTGCCCACCACCGCTGCGCTGGAAATCAGCACCACGCGGCGAATTCCGCTTCGCACGGCCCCTTCGAAGAGAAGCGCAGTGCCCTTCACATTAATGTCGAAAGGAACAGCCGGGCTGTCATAGACACCCGGAGCGCGTGGAGCCATGTGGGCGATCACCAGCGCGTTGGCACTCGCCAGAGCCTGATCGATCTGGGCGGGGTCTGTTACAGAACCTTCAAAAAATTCCTGCTCGTCACCAGACTTCTGCACATCAAAGGAAAGAACGGAAAAAAAAGGCTGCAGCTTTTGAACGAGATGGCGACCAAGGAAACCGCTGCCTCCAGTGACAACGACACGCGCAGGTGATGAGAGTTTAGGCATTTAAGAGAATTCTGACTTTTAAAAATTGATTGACGATGAAGATATCAACTATTTGATTTACTCGTATAACTATTATAGTCAGGGCTTTGCAGTGAAGGATAACTACTTCCAAGTCTCTGGCAGCAAGTGCGGTCTGTCGCAGGTGCTTTGAATAGACACCACTTTTTTTTGTGCTGATGAGGTTTCAAAGGCCAGCATGACTTCCAAAACATGATAAGCGAGTTCGCCAGAGCAGGCGTGTGGTGTGCCATTGGCGAGGGAGTGGACCATGTCTGCCACGCCGAGCAGCCTGCAACTGAAGGGATAGCGCTCGGGAATGACCGTGTCCTCCCAATCCTTTCCATCGGATTTGAACACTTTCACTTGGCCACCAAACTGGCTCGGATCCGGCATGATCACGCTGCCCGTTGTGCCATAAAGTTCGATGGGAGAGTGGGAGTGTTTCCATGTTTCCCAGTTCAGGTTGCAGCTGACGGTGTGCCCATTGTGGAATTCCAGAACGCCGGCATAGCATGTCGGAACTTCCACAGGGATTATCTTTCCAACATGGGGTTCCGCTCCAGCCACCCTCTCGGGAATGGATTGGGTAACCCGTGCAACAACAGACCGGATCGGCCCCAAAAAATTGACAAGGGCACTGATGTAATAGGGGCCGATATCCATCATGGGGCCCCCCCCGTGTTGGTAGAAGAAAAAGGGGTTGGGATGCCATGCCTCTGGGCCTCTGCTCATCATAAAGGCGGTTCCCGAGAGGACACGCCCGATCACACCCGCATCGATGATTTTTCGACACGCTTGGTGGCTGTCTCCCAAAATGGTGTCGGGAGCACAGCCAATCCGAAGATTTTTTTGGGCTGCAAGGTCCAGAAGTTTTCGAGCTTCCTCCAAGCCGAGGGCGAGCGGCTTCTCCGAGTAAACATGTTTTCCCGCCCTCAAAGCGCGCATCGAGACCTCGGCGTGGGATTTTGGAGAGGTCAAATTCAGAATCAAGCCGAGCTCCCGATCCTCAAGAAGCTCATCCACGCCCATGGCATGAAGGCCAAATTCGGCGGCGTTTGCCTCTGCAGCAGCGAAATTCCGGGACGCACAGGCGACAATTTCGAACCGGTCAAACTTGTTGGCGTTTTTCAGGTAATGCGGAAAAATGTTACCGCAACCAATGACCCCAACCTTAAGACTCTGATTTTGCATGAAATTTTAGTTATTGAAATCGCCGAGTTTCACATCTCCCCAAGAAAGACTATGGGGGGCAGGAAACCACGAGTTACTCGGGTCGATTGGGAATTTGTGTTTGTTGGGAAGTCGGGCGCCGTCGGATGAATTTACGGTGGGCATAAAAAACAAAACCAACCAGAAGAAGTATGGCGGTGGCCCATGTCTCGGGTTCGGGCACCGCGATGATTTCGTTTTGGAATGAACCGCTCATAATCTGGAATCCAGTAGACAGAAAACTACTTTCCGTGATGCCGCTGTAGAACCGAATATTGTTCAGTGCGTCGGTGCCGAGGTTTTGGTGGACATAGAACTGGTCCTTGCCACCGCCGGGGTTGCCACTCCAGACCGTGTTCCCTTCCCAGTTGAAGATGTGCAAAATGTAGTCACTGATGTTGGCGATCGAGGCGAAATGCACCACTACCCCGCTAGTGCCGAGGTCGATAATCGAGTCCTCGTGAAGTGTGAGGCTGCCCGCACTACTGCTGTTGTTGGAATACGCGGTGGAAAAAGTGAGCGCGGCTTGGGTCGCACTCGCTGCACCTGCTATCGTTTTATTCAGGTGGATCGTCTTTTCGTTGATGGCGTCGTCCGAGCCGACTAATAAAGATCCTCCGTTAACGGTGACGGTGGTGTTGGATCCGAGAGCACTGGCATGGTTGGCTTGGAGAGGACCTGCGTTGACGGTGGTCGCGCCCAAGTAGGAATTCGAGCCTGAAAGCACGAGCGCGCCGCTGCCGTTTTTCGTGATACTGCCCGACCCTCCGACGCTGCCGGAGAGCGTGAGCGTGTCGCCGGAGTCCACATCGAAGGTGGCGTTATTGACTGTAATGCCACCACTGAGCGTGGCGGATTGGGTCGCTGCGACATTGAAGAGGCTCATGGTGTTTGTGAGCGTGCCCGTGGTGTCGATGGTTACCAACGAGGCAGCGCTGGATTGCGTTAAAGCGCTTGAGCCGATCGCGTTGGATGTTTGTAGCGTAATGGTTCCGAGATTCAGGGTGGTGGCGCCTGAGTAGGTATTCGAGCCCGAAAGGACAAGAGTGCCGCTGCCGTTCTTGGTGAGGGTGCCGCTGCCACTTATGTTTCCGGAGAGGGTGAGCATGCCGGTGCGGTCCGCGAGCAGGGCGGCGTTGTTGACGATTGAGGAGCTGGCGATGGAACCGGTGGCGCCGCCAGCGCCGATTTGGAGTGTGCCGGCATTGATCGTGGTGGTGCCGGTGTAGGTGTTTGCGCCCGAGAGAATCCAAGTGCCGGAGCCGTTTTTGGTCAGGCTGGTGAGGTTGGACACGCTATTATTGATGAGGGATCCCGCGATTTCTGCGGTGCCATTTCCTTGCAGAAAGAGGGTTTTGCTTCCTGCGCCGGAAGCCGAGAAGTTGTTCGTGAAGATTAACAATCCGGTTCCGTTTTGCTCGAGGGTGGCGCTGGCTGTGGTTCCACCGAGATCGATAGCATTGTGGATCGTGGTGGAATTTCCCGTATAGGACAGGAGTCCGGGAGCTGCGCTGAAGCGACCGAGTTGAAGTGTTCCATTGCCACCCAAGTTCGAGGAGGATGCGATCGAGAGCCGGCCTCCGATGATGAGATTTCCAGTAAAAGTGTTGTCTCCCGAAAGGGTGATTTCCCCAGCATTCAATTGGATCAACCCGCCGCCGCTGATCACGCCGGCAAGGATTTGATTTGCCGCTGTGAAAAGAAGCGTGCCGCTGTTGACGATATTCCCGGCGTAACTCCCGTTGCCGAACGCTGTCGCGTTGCCGACGCTAAGCGTTCCGGCATTGATGGTCGTTGTCCCAGTATAGGAATTGGAGGCGCTCAGCGTGAGCGTGCCGGTGCCGTTTTTGGTGAGACCGCCGACGTTGGTTGAGTCTATGGAACCCGCGAAGGTCACATTGTTGGCGTTCGTGTCGATGAGGATGGCTGAGGAACTGTTTTTGACGCGTGCCGAAATGTCTGTCGCGTTTGCGATGCCGTATTGGAGAGTGCCGCCGCCGAAGGTGATGTTGCCGCTGGAGCCCAGCGCGTTGGCCGCACCGATATTCAGTGTGCCCGCATTGAGCGTCGTGCCGCCGGTATAGGTGTTGTTCACGCTCAGGGTGAGAAGACCGCTTCCATTTTGCACCAGCACGCCGGAACCGGAGATGGCATCCGAAACTGTCAGGCTGTTGCTGCGATTGAAGACGAGCGTGGCGTTGTTGGAGATCGAGGTGGCAAGGCTTCCCGATGTGCCTCCCGAGCCGATTTGAAGCGTGCCGGCACTGATCGTTGTGCCGCCTGAGTAGGTGTTGTTTCCCGAGAGAACGAGAGTGCCAGCTCCAGCTTTGGTGAGGCTGTAGCCGCTGCCGGAGACAACGCCACCCACGGTGAGATTTCCAGCGGTCACGGTGAGGCTGCGCGAGGCATTCATCGAGACGGCGCCTGTGCCGAGATCGAGATCGTTGGTGCCGGTGAAGGTGAAATCGCCATTCCAAGCTTGGGAATTGTTGCTCGCGAGTGTGATGGCGGCTCCGCTGGTGTTGTCGAGGGAACCTCCGTGGAGGGTGAGTGTGCCGCTCCCGATGGCGGAGGCGTGGTTGATGGCCAATGTGCCCGAGTTGACCACTGTGCCGCCTGAGTAGGTGTTGTTGCCTGTGAGCATCAGCAAGCCGCTCCCATTTTGGACGAGAAAGCCAGACCCGGAGATGGTATTTGAAACTGTGAGGCTGTCACTGCGGTTGAAGACGAGTGCGGCATCCGCCACGACCTCACCCGTGCCGAGCGAGCCGCTGGTTCCGCCCCCGCCGATTTGGAGTGTGCCGGCGCTGATGGTCGTCGTGCCGCCGTAGGAGTTGTTGCCGGTAAGAATGAGCGTGCCCGAGCCATTTTTGATCAGGGCTCCGGAGTCGGAAACCACCCCCGAGATGGAAATTGTGCGGTTGGCATTTGCTGTGGCGGTGAGGGCAGATCCGTCGTTGTCCACCCCGCCTGTGATCGTGAGATCGGCAGTGGCGGCGTTGATGGTCGAGGCCGCACTCATGGTGAGATCCAGGCCGACCGTTTGCGTGTGGGACGATGAGTTCAAGATGCCGCCGGTGGCGATTTCGAGTGCCGATCCATTGACCGTGTAGCTTCCACTGGCGGATGCGGTGAAGGTGAGCCCATTGACCGAGATGAGGGCACTGTCGTTCGTGCTGGTGCCGCCACTTCCGGCGAATTCAATTGGGTCCGCATTGCTGGGCACCGCATTGCCCTGCCAATTGGCTGCCGTGGACCAATTGCCTGTGCCTGCCACCCACACGCCGGCGGCCGAAGGAGCCGTGTAAACGAGCGTGAGTGTGTTATTGCCGGAGGTGATCGAGAAGGCGCCCAATTGCCCCGAGGCGGTGAATCCTCCGGTGCCACTGGTGGCCGCCGTGTTGAAATGAAAAATGTCGGTGCTGAACCCGCTGATCCCGCCTGCGAAGCTGGCGATATTCCAGGATGTCGAGGTGGAGGCGTTGAAATTCAGGGCATTTCCATTGGCGTCTGGATTAATGCCGGAGAGGGACCAGAGGTTGATGTTGAATTTATTGCCCGATGTGGCGTTGAGCGTCAGGCTTCCCGCCGAGGAAATGAAATCCCAGCCCGTGCCCGCGCTGCCTGCGGAATTGTAGAGCTGCCAGTTGTAATTTCCACCACCTTCCCAGAGCGAGTTGCCCACGGTGATCGTGCCCGGGCTGTTGCCGGGACTGATGATGCCGCCGGAATTGATCGTCACAGCGCCTGCCGTGCCGTTGCCCGCGAGGGTTGCGCCGGAATTTATCGTCACGGCGCTGGAGGAGATCGAGCCGGTCAGCTGGATTGTTCCTGCGTTGATCGTGGTGGCACCTGAGTAGGTGTTGCCGGCATTGCTGAGCGTGAGCATGCCGCTGCCGTTTTTTACGAGTGCGCCGCCGCTGCTGGTGAGGGCGGAGGCGTAGGCCACATTATTGATGCCGGTGTCGATATTGTAGGTTTGGTTGGCGGCAGTGCTGAAGCGACTGGAGAGGTCGGTGGTGATGCCCGTGCCGTATTGCAGGGTTCCTCCGCCGAGACTGATCGTGCCGCTTGTGCCGAGGGCATTGGCGTGGCCGATATTCAGCGTGCCCGCCGAGAGAGTTGTGCCACCCGAGTAGGTGTTGTTGGCGGAGAGGGTCCAAGTGCCCGACCCGGCTTTGACGAGGGCGGTGGTGTTGCTCGCACCGAAATCACTCACGACGCCGGAGATCTCTCCGGTGCCAGCGGTGGAACCCTGCAGGGTCAATGTTTTGTTTCCCGCTGCCGTGGAGGAAATGTTGCTTGTGAATTGGAGCAGGCCGCTTCCCGATTGGTCCAGGGTCGCGCCGCCAGTTGTTCCAGACAGGCTGATGGTGCGGTTCGTGGTTTGTGCCGCGCCGGTGTAGAGAAGCGTGCCACTCGAGCCAGCGGAGCCGATATTGATCGTCGAGCCATTGCCCACATTGCTGCTGGCTCCACTGTTGCCGATCGAGGAAACGCTCAAGGTGCCGACAGAAATCGTTGTCGTGCCGTTGTAGGTGTTGGTGCCGGAGAGAACAAGGGTGCCGCTGCCCAGCTTGGTGAGGCCCACCGTCTGGTTGCCGTTGGAGTTGCCGTTCCTCACCACCCCGCTGATCGTGAAGCTGCCGCCGTCGGCGTTCGTCGTGTCGAAGCCGAAGGCCGAACCGCTTTTCATGCCAGTCGTGGCCGAGGAGCTACTGCCTGTGAGGTTCGAGAGGATGGTGGTGATATTTCCCGAAGTGAATTCTCCGCTGGCGGAGTTGCCCACATTGAATGCCAGCGTGCCGCCGCTGTTGACGATGATTTTTGCGGCTGTCCAGTTTGCTTCCGTGCCGGCGTAGAGCGAGGTGGCTTTCGCAAATTGCAGCACACCTCCATTCACTGTCGTCGTGCCGGTGTAGGTGTTGGTGCCGCTAAAAACCTGCGTGTTGGAACCGCTCTTGACCACCGCCACGCTCCCAAAACTTCCGTTTTCAATCACGCCGGTGAAGTTGGAGCTTCCCGTTCCGGCGCCACCATCAATCGTCAATGTGGCGACCGCAGTGCCAAGTCCTTGTCCCGAGTCCACAAAGCCATTCCCTGAAAGTGAGCGGATCGTTTGGTTGTATGCGGCGCTTCCATTATTGCCGAGCCTCATCCGGCCATCGACCTGCACGGAGGCATTGGAGGTTAAAACATCGGTCGCAGCAACTGTCGCTGTGACATTGCTGCCGATGGACAAATTGACATCGATTACGCTCGTCAAGGTGGCCCGAATGGCTCCACTGGGATTTCCGTTGACCAGTGCCAGCGTGCCATCGCCGGTGATCCTTTTAGATGTAGCGCCAAGCGTGAAGGAATTTGCAGAGTCGTTTCCCGAGGAGTTTTGAAGACTGATCGTGCGGGTTCCGGGTCCTGTGACACTCATGTTGCCGGTCAGCGACAAGGCGCCGGAGGCCGTGGTTCCACCCATGCCCACATCGCCGTTTAGGACAAGATCGTTTGCGATAGTTCGACCTGTTGCTCCATCGGATCGGATGCGGATTCCTCCTTCCAAGGTCAGCGGGCCGGTGCCGAATTGGGTATTTAGCGACCCGTGGATGAGGGTGCCAGCGCCAGTGAGGGTGAGAGCAGAACTCCCGGTGAAATTCCCGGTTGTTGTGGTAATCGTAAGACTCCGAGTTGCACCCACGCTCCAGGTTTGGGCCGCCCCCACGATCAGCCCGGAGTTGATCCTCAAGTCCGAGGTGGATGTCCCGGTGATGGTGATGCCGTCCGAGCCGAGCGTGAGGTTCGCGCCCGTGGTGGCGCCGATGGTCATGAGTGTGGCACTGGCATTGGTGGTGGAGATTCTAATGCCTGAGAATGACAGGTTCGCGCCGATGACCGAGGAGCGGGAGGTCGTGAGATCGCTGCCCCAGACGGCCAGATCGCCGGATCCCGGGACCACGCCGCCGGACCAAGCCCCTGTCAGGTTGAGTGCGGTGGTATTATTCGCACGAGAAATCTCGGCCGACTGAACCGAACCGGCAAAGGCCAAACATGCAAGGAGAATGATTGGGATGAGATTCACTGGTTCGAGAAGATTTTTCATTGGGGAGGATCACATTTATCACACAATTGATATTCTTTCCTTACACTCCGTCAATCTCTTTTTCTGTCTACGAGCAGTTTTGAAAGTTGCCTGAAAGGTAAAAATCGGGTGTTTTTTTGCAGGCCGAGGGAGGAAGCGAAACGACAGGGTGAGGAATTGATCATCCAGGGGGTTCGAAGGACTGCGAAATCAAGAATTGAGAGGCAGCAGATCATATATTTGATCAATGCCAGAACAGCTCCTTTTTCTGTGGTGTGAGCGACTTGCCAGATGGAGCGCAGCCCGCCCGAGTCAATCGGGGAACTCTCTGTGCGGCAGCGGAACAGTCTGGTTGGAGTGAACGAGGTTGTGGATAACCTCTCGGGCGGGCCCCTACCCTGAGGATTGCCTCACTACAAGCAATGGTTTGATGACGATGGAGGCACTTGGTCGGCCTTCGATTTTTTCGAGCAACATTTCAACGGCCTTCGAAGCGGCATACTCCATCTCTGTCGTGGCGGAGGTGAGCGGAACGATACAAGATTCGGCGAGCGGGGAATCGTCCACACCAGTCACTTTGACCTTCTCAGGCACAGGAATGCCACGGCGGAAAAGTTCGTTGATAGCCTCGACGGCCTGGGCATCGGATTGACAAACAAGACCATCGAAGGGGAGCTTCGAATCAAGAAGGGCCTTAATATTTTCCAAGCCGTCCTCCAAATAGAAACCCTGCGAAGGAATGAGCAGTTGTTTATCGTAAGGAATCCCATGCTCCTCGTGCGCTTTGATAAATCCAGCGGTTCGATCGGCCATTGTGCAGAAGCAGGCCAACTTGCGGCATCCGTTTTTTATTAAGTGACCTGTCGTTAAATAAGTTTGATGTTGCCAATCGATATGCACATTGGAAAGTGGCGATTTTGTAAAGTCGGGAGAACCGCTGAAGATCGATACGCAAGGGAGGCTTTGATTTTCAAGTTCGGCAAGCTTTTTCAAGATGCCGGGATGAAAAACACCTCCGATAATGAGCCCGTCCACATCGTGCTTGAGGCGTTCGTCACATGCGGCAAAAAACTCTCCGTCCGTCATGAAGAAACGCAGGTGCATTCGGAGCCCCTGGCGGGCAAGTTGAGTGGAGATACCGCGCAGGAGTTTTTCTGAAATGGCGCTGCCGCTCACACCCATCTCGTGGAGAAAAACGGCAACGGCGTCTTTTCTTCCAGCTTTGAGGGCGACAGCCAGCCTATTTGGCTTATAATTCAACTCCAGAGCCTTTTGGATAATGGCAGCCCTCATGGCTGCGCTCACTCCAGTGGTCCCCATCTTTCCACTCAGGACTTTGGAAATTAATGTGTAAGAGACATTAAGTTCTTTCGCGATTTTTTTAAGAGATGCCATGGTGGAGGAGGAGTGCGTGGGCGGTCGTAACGGAATCACCCCGCGGCGGATTTAATCCCAGTCATTCCCAAAGGTCAATCAGGATCCGTAGGCAGGATCCGTAGGCGCATGAGGGTCTATCTGGCGGATGAGGAGAATCGTATGGAAAATAGTTCGCTATACTGTTACTGAGAAGCACTTGAAAAGTCCGCAGCAGATCCTTATCGCACTAGAGCGGAACGAAGGATTTGGATGGGATGAATGGCTTGTCGCTGGATCCCATCTTTGATTTGGTGGCGGCAACTCGTTCCCGGAGCGGCGATGAGGTCTTCAGGCGGAAGTTTGCGGATCGCGGGGAAAAGAACCAACTCGCCAACTTTTTGAGACAGCTCGAAATGCTCTGCTTCATAGCCGAAGGAACCCGCCATCCCGCAGCAACCGGAGGGGATAACTCGGACGTCGCAACCGCTAAGTTGCTCGAGGATTCTGACCGTGGGAGTCAGCGAACCGAGGGCTTTTTGGTGGCAGTGGCCATGGAGGTGCACGGTTTTCGCCAAGCGATGAAATGAGGTCGAGCGGATGCGTCCGGCATCCATTTCCCGGGCTAAAAAATCTTCCACCATCAAGCAATGGGAGCCTAATTCTTTCGCCTTGGTCTGCAGGTTGCCACGCAGTAGGTCGGGATACTCGTCCCGAAAGGTCAGAATGGCAGAGGGCTCAAGACCGATGAGCGGGGTTTTTTCCGCGATCAAAGGATGCAGGGCCTCGACATTTTTGGTGGCAAAACCGCGAGCGCGGCGGAGGAGCCCCTTGGAAAGCGAGGCGCGGCCGCTTTCCACATGCGAGGGAATGATGACCTCGTAGCCGAGATGTTCGAGCAGTTCGACGGCGGCGATGCCGAGCGATGCATCATTGAAATTCGTAAATTCGTCGCAGAAGAGATAAACTTGCGAATGGAATTGGGAGGCCTTTGATTTTCTCTTGGCGAACCATTTTTTCAACGTCGTTTTGCCCAAGAGCGGGATGCTGCGCTCTGGGTGGAAGCCGACCGATCGGTTGGCCAAGCGACGAAGCCAATGGGTGCCGAATACCAGATTCCAAGCCCAGGGAGCGAGGGATGCAAGGGCAGAAACCTCCGCGAACAAGGCAATCATGTAAGAGCGCAAGGGGACTCCGTGCACATCTTGGTAGTGCTGAAGAAATTCGCCTTTGAGCTTGGCGATATCCACATTCGAGGGGCATTCGGATTTGCATCCTTTGCACGAAAGGCAGAGGTCCATGACCTCCTTGATTTCCTCACTGGCAAACGGTGCGGCGGGATTTTGGGGATTGGTGAGGTTGTGCCGGAGGATGTTCGCACGGGCGCGGGTCGTGTCCATTTCATTGCGCGTGGCCATGTAGCTTGGGCACATGGTTCCTCCCGTGAGTTGAGTCTTCCGGCAATCTCCAGACCCGTTGCATTTTTCTGCCGCGCGGAGGATGCCTCGCACATTACTGAAATCGAAAATCGTCTCGTATTCGGGCGTGGGATGTCCCGGGGCATAGCGAAGCGACTCATCCATGGGTGGAGCGTCGATGATTTTGCCGGGATTCAAGATTCCAGATGGGTCGAACAAAGCTTTGACCTGGCGCATCAAGGCGTAGCAGGCATCGCCGATCATATGCCGAAGGAATTCGCCGCGGAGTCGTCCATCGCCATGCTCACCGCTGAGCGATCCCCGGTATTTTTTAACCAGCGCGGCGGTATCTTCTGCAATCGCGCGAAACATCCGGTGCCCGGCTTCGGTCTTGAGATTGATCAGCGGCCGCGTGTGGAGTTCCCCAGAGCCTGCGTGGGCATAATAGACGCAGGAAATTCCGAATTTGTTTTTCATCAGGTCATCGAACTCCTCGATGTATTGCGGGAGGTCTTGGACATCCACTGCGGTATCTTCGCAGACCTCGGCAGGCCGATGATCTCCCACCACATTGCTCATCACCCCCTGACCGGATCGACGCAGGTCCCAGACCCGGTTCACATCCTCTCCCTTCAAGACGGGAAACGCGTATCCCAAGCCTGCGGAGCGAAGGTCGGCTTCGAGTTTCTGCATGACAAGATCGGTTTCCACAGGATCGGAGCGGCGAATCTCAACAACCAGGACAGCCCCGGGATCGTCTTCGATAAAAAAACGGTTGCGGCTTTGTGCGATGTTGCTTTTCGTGCAGTCGAGAATGTGTTTGTCGATCAGTTCGCTCGCGCTGGGAAGATGTCTGAGCGCGACCAGATTCGCCCGCAGGGCTTCATTGACGGAGCGAAAATGAACACACATCACTGCGGCGGGCGGCGGAAGCTTATCGCAGTGAAACTCAAACTCCACTCCGATGAAGAGCGTGCCCTCGGAGCCCGCAATCAGTTGGCAGAGATTGAAAGGCTTCTCCGAGGCTGGATCAAAGACCCGTGCATCCATGAGCAAATCGAGCGCATAGCCGGTATTTCGCCTCGTAACGGTCTTTTTCGGGAAACCTTCCTCAATGGCTCTCCGGTTCTCGGGATTCTGGAGAACATCCCGCAGCGTTTGGTAAATCCGGGTTTCTAAAACATCCGGACCGGCGCATTTCTCATGAAACTCTTGCTCGGAGAGCGGGCCGAAGACCACCTCGCTTCCATCGCTCAAAAATCCGCGTGCAGACAAAAGGTGCTGGCGAGTGCTTCCGTAAACAATCGAATTCGAACCGCAGGAATTATTGCCGACCATGCCGCCCATCATGGCACGGTTGGCCGTAGAGGTTTCAGGGCCAAAAAAAAGCCCCTGCGCGGCCAGTGCCAAGTTGAGTTCGTTACGAATCACTCCGGGTTGCACCCTTGCCGTGCCGGTAGACTGGTCAATGGCGAGGATGCGGTTCAAGTGGCGACCCAAATCCACCACGATGCCATTGCCAACCACCTGTCCGGCAAGAGAGGTGCCAGCCGTGCGAGGCACAAGACCAACACGGTTCCGCAGGGCGAACTTGATGAGTTTTCGAACATCGGATTCCGAGCGGGGGATCGCAACAGCGAGCGGCATCTCTTGAAACTCCGAAGCATCGGTGCTGTAGAGTTTGCGCACGACGGAACCTGTATGGAGTTCGCCTTCGATCTTAAGATTGGACCAGTCGATATTTACAGCCGCCATCTGATAATTTTAACCCGAATCCAGAAGAATTAACCACGGACACGGAGATCAGAAAGGGTGAATGAATTGCACCGAATCGTATCTGTTTTTTCCGAGAAACCGCTTTCATAACCCGCTCCTGTGAATCATTTTAATCCTGTCATCCTGTTTAAAAAACAAGTAAGATTGTATTTTAAAGTCTGCCTTATTCTAACCGGAAATCATCTAAAATCACTGTGCTGGAGTTTTTTACTCCCTCACCAGCTATTGCATTGGGACGACTGACTTTCGTTAAAGTGATGTTTAAGCTTTTTGCAGAATCATCCTGTAAAAAACTATTTATGAGATTTTTTGCCTCATCATTCTGACCGATATCAAATTGGATAGTTTCTTTAATCCCAAATGCAGAAGCTAGAATTTTATGAACAGGGAAAGAATATGCGGAATCTGCAGCCCCTTTGGCGCGAAGTGTCAAGCCAATTTCCACAGAAGTCACCTCGTCGCTCGTCTCATCAGGCAATACGGTGCACTCCAAAGCAAAAACCGGGTGGGTCTCAATATTCTCTAAAAAAGGATCGTCTTTTTTAGAAAAGTCATGGCGCAAACCAATCTGAAAGGTATTGACGCCATCTTCATTGGAATATTTCAATTCCTCGTCGGCATCGTCATCAAAATTCCCCTCGCTTAATTTTAATCCATTTCCTTTTTGATATGCCCAAAATTTCAATTCTTGGTTTGGAGCAGGTTTAACGCTTGACATGGTAGAACCGGGATCTTCACCCAATTGAATGTCGTTTGCTTGCAAAATAACCGGATCTTTAGCATGGGCTACTTGCTGAAAAATAATTGATAGCATTGATATAGAAATAATTTTTAAGAATTTCATAATTATTTATTTGTGTGTTTTTATCATTAAATTTGAGGTTTCTGAAAGATCATTTTTCAAAAATTTGACGCAACGCCTCAGCGTCTGCACTGTATTGTTCTAGGGAGTTGCCTCTGACAAATTCCAATAATCCCGTTACAGCCCCCTTGGCCTCTTTGACTTGTGTGAACCATCGTTTCCAGGTTTTTATCCCACCCGCTAAAGGAAGCATCTCAACGGGAGCCGTCGGCAACATGTGGTAAACATGCAAATGGCACAAGCGGGGCAAGACAACTGAGAGGCTTTCATCTTGTTCTTCAAGGGACAAGGTGGGAAGCGGTTGCCAGAGGGAAAAAATATTAGTGTGGTTCAGCGTGGCAAACAATTCCCGGGCAGCAGATGGTGAGTCGTTTAATGTGTTTCCGTGGAATTCCAAACCTATTTTTATTCCGACACCAGCAGCCATCTCGGCAATTCGTAAAGCGTCATGCAAAACATGCGCTTTGTCGGCCTCACCAATTACATCAGAGCCCCATTTTCCCGCCCAAACCCGAATCACAGGGACACCCAACTCCACTGCAGATGCTAAAACGGACTCAAATGGCAATCCATTTTCCTGACTGACAGCCAAGCGATAATAAGACCCATAAGCCGCTGTCTGGAGCCCTGCATCGCGTGTGATGGATGCCACCTTTTTGGCCCGAGCGATGTCTCCATGGGGAACATGGACATCCCCCCCCCACTCAATGGCATCAAAGTGCTCTTTTTGGACAAGATCAACAATTCCTTCCGGAGAAAGGTTGCGAAATGTCACAGAAACAAGGCCGGTTTTATTCAAATTCAAAGAATTATCACTCATTATGCCCCATTTACAAAATTGAAAGGGTTAATTTGGAGATTTCTCTGGCTGAATGAACTTCAAAATCCACTCCCCCTCGGTTGTTCCGAATTGAAAGGCGCCGATATCCCGTTTTTTCCCATCGGCTGTTAAGATGGAAGGATCTCCTGCTCCGATGGCGGGACTCCCTTCACGCAAACGATAATCGCCGATCTGCTCATTCACAAACAAGGGATCCACATCATATTGGGAATTGGCGTCCTGATCGGGGAGTTTAGGAGGGTATGTGAAATCGTAGTTTGTTATATTATAGTCCCCCACATACCCTTCTCTACTGGAAGCATCAACACCGACAGGCCCCGTCCTCTTTCCCTTACCTGCACTTCTAATTCCGTTATTATAAAAAATATTATTTACCACCTTCGCGTTGGGTGAGTCTTCAGAGATGTTAATCGCCAGCAAGTCCCCATCGGCTATCACATTGTTCTCGATGGTAAAATTATTGCTGCCACGTCCAATGATGAGCGCATTGGCCCTGGCGCCTTTAAACACATTGTTGCGAATAGTAATATCATGCACCAAGTCGGTTCCCGACTTAGTCCGGCCGGTATCTGAACTCATAATCATTTGGCAGAGATTTACGCAATAGTTGTTTTCGATCAGAATATTGGAAGCATATTGTGTATCAGGATGAACAGAAAACATTTGAAAGGCATCCAAATGCGGGCTTCCATTTGTCTTACAGTCGCTTTCACTTTCATAGAAATCGTGAAAGTAATTATAGCGGATGATATGCCCTTTGCCGAAGAGGCGCATGGCATCTTCGCCTCCGACCAACTCTCCAGTGGCTGTGTTGATGTTTGTGCCATGGGACGCTTCATTGCCCTCGACAATCCAGTTTTCCCCACTTGTCTGAATGTTCGCTCCCGCGCACCGAAAGAAGGTATTGTCTTTGATTAAAACATTAAAAACTTCAGGATTGGCAACAATACCGCCATGCTTGAACTTCTCTGGATTTAAGTCGTGAAAAAAACTTTTGACGACCTCAATATTCTCCGCGTTTTTTAGAAAAACGCCCCCCGTGCCGCTTCCGACATCGGTGATTTCAAAGTTCTCCACCCGGACAAATCCGGCTCCTTGGAAATCAAACCCCTTGCAGACCGAATTGAGAGCGGGATTCCCCGGAAAACACACAGGCTCCTCGGGATTGAGCAACTGGCTTTTGTCCACATGGGCTTGGCTCGGCACGGAGTTTCCTTTGATGACGATGGGCTGGTCTTTGGTGCCCTGAGCTTTCACGAGGGTTCTCCCATAACTCCCCGGCATGACGATAACGGTATCGCCTGGCTTCGCCTGATCCGCGCCATGCTGAATCGTCAACCAGGGAGCTTCGGATGTGCCAGGATTGGTGTCATTGGCTTTGGGGTTTGCGTTGTTCACATAATAAGTTTCTGCATGCACCAAGGTGCTGAGGCTCATGAGACCGATTGCGGCGAGTTTAGGATTCATAGGGGATAGTCGAGGGTTGCGATGAGTGATATTGCATCAAATACAGATCACACCTTAGATATTTAGTGAGGCTTGACAAGAAAAAAGTTGGCTCTTCATTTTGAGGCTATAAATTTGGTGGCTGAACAGGCTACAGCAACCAGGGGTCGAGTTCTTTTTGCAGATAGGCGAGCGAGCGTTCGGCTTCGTCGATTTTTCCGCATTCGACCGAGAGGAAAATTTGGCGGTCAATAGGGTCCATGATTTTTGCAACGCGCTTCCAATCCACCACGCCCTCACCGCAGGCGCAGCCGACGGGAGTGCCTGTGACTTTTCCTTTTTCTCGTTTGCCCTGCTCCATGGAAATGTCCTTGGCGTGAATATGGCGGACATGGTTTCGAACCATTTCAAGGCCCTCATAGGGGTCTTCGATGCCTGCGAGCCAACTATTTCCGGTATCCCAGTTTACCGCGATCCAAGGCGATTCAACGAGGTGGACAATTTTCAAAAGCCCAGCGGCGGTTTTCGTGTAGATTCCATGAGGCTCGATGCAGAGGTATTTTTTGTGGCGCGCACAGACGCGCGAGGTTTTTTCAAGGGTGTAGCGCATCGCTTGGTGGGCGAGTTCGTCGTCCATCCAATCGGGCTTCACCATTTCGTCGGAATTCAAGAAATCACAGCCAACAAAGGAGGCGAGCACGGCGGCACGCGTAATGCGGTCCACAGCGGCCTCCGGCTTCATGAGAGGTGAGTGGGCCGAGAGGCTGGCAACGCGGACCCCGTGGCGATCGCAGATTTCCTTCATGAGGAGCGGATCCTCCTCCATCGAGAAGGAGTGGAAATAATTCACCTCGCTGAGCAATTCCCAGCCGGTATGAACCATGGGTTCGACGAACTTGTAGCCGATTTCGGAGGCGATGCGCACGCCTTCTTCGAAGGATTTGTCGGCGGAGCGGCAGAACTCCATGTTGAGAGCGATTTGAAATTTAGCCATAATATGATTTTTTAGATTTTAGAGGTGAGCCAAGTAACGGTTTTCCAGAACAGTGGGGCGAAGGCGGGGTGCTCGACAGCACGCATATCGTGACCGAGGGCGAGGTAGGCGGCGCGTCCTGCGCCGGGAACCCGTTGCCCCTCCGTCGTCAGGAGCATGGGGAGTTTCACATCCCCACAGTCCATTTGCAGGTGGGTTGCGTAGCGAGTGCCGGGAACAAGTTGCACATTGATGTAATTCTCATCCGTAATTCGAAATTCACCCATGCCTTCCAGCAGCGGACTGGGCGGCTCGACGGGGAAAATCCGGTATTCCTTGATTGGCCCGTGATTCGTGATGTCCCAGTGCCACGCGAATCCAAGAAGTCGTCCGAACTCGGGCCAATCATCAAAACTGGCGATGCCGCCGTGAAAGGCGAGCACCGGGCGTCCCGATGCGACATAATCCCGGAAGCCCTGTCTTTGCTCCTCGGTGGCACCCGGGTAAGTCGGCGTATCGGGGCGCGTGGGATCGGCACTGCCGCTCCAGTAAAGACCGGCCGCCACGAAAAGATCGGCCTCGTTCAGATTCTCCAGCGCGGCGGGCGACTCGGCAATGGTGAAGTTCACGCCTTTCGGGGCGCGCTCCGCCAGCCATTTGAACTGAGTGGTGGTCTTGTGGCAGTATTCTCCTGCGAGGACATGGATATTCATAGATTGTTTCGTTCAGCAATTGCATCCAGTGCCCAGCGGTCGAACACGGCCAGTTCGCCTGAAAATGGCAACTCAACCCGGTCGCCACATAGGGCGGATATGTAGGCGGCGAGATAAATTTCGGTCGAGGGTGCACATCGGCGAAAGCTCACGGGAGACTCCTCGCCACCCTCGTGCTGGGTGATGAGCGAGGCGTAAAGCAAATCCCAGATATCGATGGGGCCCTCGGGGGGCGCATCCATCCACTGTCTGCCGTCGCGGTTCACAAGAGAGATTCCTTTGCCTTCTGTGATGGTCAATACGCCATCGGTGCCAACCACACGGATATCCGATCCGGAACGCGGCGACACGGAAGAACCCTCCGGGGGAGCGAAGTCCCGTCCACCGTCCACCAAGCCACGACAACCGTCTTCGAATTCGAAGTAGGCAATCGCATGGTCTTCCATGCGGTGCCCGTAGCCGAATTGCCCGCGCACCCGCGCTTGCCCCATGGTGTAGGACACCGGCTTATCGCCGTGGATGAACCGGATCAGGTCGATCCAATGGCTTCCAAACTCAGCGAGATCCCATCCGCCAAGTCCTCCAAAGATCATCACCGGATCGCCCACGGCTCCCTGTGCGACAAGGTCGCGAGCCCGAATAAAATTTGGCACAAAGCGCCGCATATGCGCTATGCCGAGGGTGACCGGGTGTTCCTCGACAAGGCGGGCGATCCGGACCATTTCAGCAGGCGATGCGAGGAATGGCTTTTCACAAAGAATGATTTTCACCCCGGCATGGATACAATCTTCAACCATCCTGGCATGGAGCCCCATGTAGGTGCACACGCCGACGATGTCCGGCTTTTCCTCCGCCAGCATGACGCGGTAGTCTGAGTGGACGCGCGGCACATCAAACTCCCGCTGGAAGGCGGCGAGATTTTCCGGGTTGATGTCGGCGGCTGTCGCCACCTGGACTCCTTCGAGTCGGTGAAGCGAGCTTCCGTGTTTGTAGCCAATCTTGTGACCGCCGCCTTTAACGAAGGTTTGTTGGGCAGCAGATCCGACGCCAATGATGGCCGCTTTGAAACGTGGCGCGATGGAGGTTGATTTAATCATCGAAGTCGATTTAATCATGCTTTGCGGAGGTGTCATCTGGAATGGATTGATCCCAATGCTACAAATATTGACGAATTTGATGATGAAAAATTGGATTGTTTCAGCTCGACCGCTGGGCTTTTTGCGTGATGCGATTCGATCCATGACGGGTGGCTACTTGCCCAAAAAATGCCGCTGGCAGGACTCTGTGTTCACAGCCCCGGCCGTTGGGCTGGTGACAAAAGGCGATGGACAATTTCACAGCACAAGCGGTTTGGTTCAGGCAACGGCCCCGTTTTTTTTCGCTGTTCACCCAGGGCAACGCGCTTCCTACGGACCGATACCGAAGACCACATGGGAGGAACGATTTCTTACATTCGATGGTCCGAGAGCTCAGGAGTGGCTGAGGTGTGGATTGATGCCTTCTCACTGTAAGCCGGTGCAGATCCCACCGGTTTGCGCAGAGGATGCGGTGCTGCGCCACAAACAAATTCTTGCGGCGATCGCAAACCACGATCCGGTTTCAATCGACCAAGCCAAGACCGAAACTGAGCAATGGCTTCTGCTGCTGCGGGCAGGTGCAGAGCGCGCGGATTCCGAGAACCCTGCGGCGGTGCGGATCGCGCGCTTGCTCAAGGAGTGGGAGGCGAAGCCACCGGTGGCTGTTGACCTGCATGCGGCCGCACATCTGTGTGGTATGAGCTATCCGCACTGGCGCGCCGAATTTGTGAAGATCGCAGGGATCCCTCCTTATCGCCACCTTCTGACTCTGCGCCTCCAAAGGGCGGGACGCCTGCTTTTGGAAACACCCCTTCCGGTCAAAGAGGTTTCGTTCCTTTGCGGATTCCGAAATATCGAAACATTTCAACGCGCATTCCGGGATTACAGTGGACTCACTCCAGGAAACTACCGTCGACAGGCCTCGGCGACTCCATGAGAAGAGCATTCCATGAATGCCGAGATCCTCGGCAGAGCAGGAAAAACCTAGCTCTATGGCTTGCGAGAGAATCTCTAGCCGAGCACCCAGGCGCGCTGTTTTTTTATGAGCCAACAAACTTCCCTCCGAACTGGAGGATCTCGTGCCAGCTTTCCTTGACAAGGTGCCCAACGACCCCATTACAGGTTACAAGCTTATCTATAAACCCTCGCAGAACGGCTCGTTGCTTGTTTATGGTGTCGGCTGGGATGAAATCGACAATGGGGGAGATGTTAGCGATTCATATAGAACGAACGACTGGGGAGTCAACGTGGTGAAGCGCTTATTTGCTTCTAAACTCTCCTTCCTGTCACGATTAATTCCTCTCTAACTGCGCCACACAGTGGGTTGCTGAGAATTTGAAAAAAATTTACGGCCCGTGTTAGTTTGGGCTTGTAATGGGCAGTGATTCATCCCGCTGAGTCTCACTGGAGGAGGCGGTTGCGGACATCTTGCGGGAGATTCGATGTGGAGATTCATTGGCGGGCGGCGGATGGATTTTGGCGCATCCAGTAGTCGCGCGCGATGGCTTCCGACTGCTTGGTCCGCTCCGTTTCACTGGAAATACGGGACACCCAAGAAAGTGCGGCCTGCGGGTCTTCCTGTGCCATCTGTTTGGTGAGGGGGACGATGGCAGAGTCCTTGCCGGAGCCCGCAGGCTGTCTCGAGCCAATTCGCAGCCGCTTCCATTTCTGTCCTTACCCAACTCTTCATCACTCTAGGCAGAGTGCCTGTGCGCTGGGCAGCCGCTCTCAGTGTGGCAGGCCCGGCAAGTCGCTCCAGACGGGGATTGCGCGCCATGCCGATGAGGTAGAAGACATCACTCTGAGCCTCGCACCAAGCAATGATCTCCTCGCGCGAAAAGCCCGTATCGGCCCGCACAACGATTTTCACGCTCGGCAAACGCTCGCGAATAGTAGCAACGATTTGCAAGAGGTTGCGGCATTCTACTCGGGAAGTCAGGTTAAATAGACACTGACCTGCGCTCTCAACAAAAAAAATCAATAAAAAAAGTTGACATATTCGCAGACTAGTCAATGCTGTGATTGAATCATTCAAAAATATGCACAATACCTCCTATGCAAACAGACCCAAAAAGATTATCCTTCTTGCTTGCTTGGCCTTTGCCGGTTCGGTCCAAGCAGCCGAGATTTCTCGCACGGATAATGCCAATACGCTCAACGCAACAACGGCTTGGTCCGGCGGCGTGGTCCCGGGATCCGGCGATCTGGCCGTCTGGGGCAGCGCTCTCACGGCCAACCGCTCCTCGGTCATCGGCGCGAACCTATCATTCTCAGGCATTAAAATCGACACCACCAATGCCAGTGCCACACTCATGACCATCGGCGCCACCACGGGCGCGAACCTCACGCTCGGCTCGGACGGCATCACCATCACCGGGACATCCACCTCGGACTTGAGGATCAACTCCGGGCTGATCGTGGGGGCGGCCCAAACCTGGAGCGTGGGTGCAACTCGGAGTCTTACGATTACCACAACAACCGGGAATTTCACCGGGAGTTCTGCTCTCACCCTCACTGGCGCTGGCACCCTCATCCACGGGTCGCTAAATACCCAATTCGGCACCGGCCCGCTGACCCTGGAAGGAGGAATCCGCATCCGATCCGATGGAGGAACAGGTCGAACCCTCGCAAACGATCTTGTCCTGAACGGCGATGTGGGCATGGGTGGAACCACGGCCTCCGGCGCCATGGCGCTGACCGGCAACATGAGCGTCACAGGACCCGGAACCCGCACGATCAGTCTTCAAAACTCCTCGGGAAACGACTCTGCAAATTCCTTCACGCTTGGCGCTGCATCTAAAAGGATCACCGGCGATGGCACGCTGGCACTGGTCAACGGAAATCCCAGTGGAGCCATTCGGGCCACCTTGACGGGAGCCGGCTTGGTTGATGTCAATTTGCTCATCGGCGCCAATGTCACCACAGGTTTTGGGGTGGCGAATGTCTTTTCTTCCAATGCCTCCGTGCAGGTCGATGGCCGGATGAGGCTCGGCAATAATGGAAGCGCCGCATACAACCAAACGATCCGCTCACTTTCAGGGAATGGCTTTGTGGACTCGGGACAAGGACTTGGCACTGCGGTCGCCACATTGACGATTGATGGTGGCGCCGGAACGGGAAGCTCCAACTTCACCGGCGTGATTGAAAACGGAAGTTTTGGGAGCGTGGCGGTGGTCAAGAGCGGTTCCAACACGCAGGTTTTTAGCGGCACCAACACCTACACCGGCACGACGACAGTGAATGGAGGTGTGCTGCAATTTGCGAAAGCCACCTCGCTCTACGCCGGCACCGAAGCAAACTGGACAGCCGCAAAAATCATCGTCAACAGCGGCGGCACGCTGGCATTCAATGTGGGCAACTCCGCCAGCGGAGAATTCACTTCGGAAAATGTCACCACCATCCTCTCGAACCTCACAGGCAGTAACTCCTCGGCCACGACCGGCATGAAAAGCGGTTCGGCCTTTGGCTTCGACACGACGAACGCCGACGGCGGCAGCTTCACCGTGAGCGGGGTTGTGAGGAACGGCAACTCCAACGGCAACCAGACAGTGGGCCTTACCAAGCTGGGCAGCGGCACCCTTGTTCTCTCCGGCAGCAACACCTATACCGGTGCCACGACCATTTCGGCCGGCACGCTGCTGGTGAATGGATCGCTCGCAGCCGACAGCACTCTCACTGTGGCAAGTGGCGCCACTTTGGGAGGTCAAGGCAACATCCATGGGCACACAATCGTCCATGGCACGCTTAACCCAGGGACCGCCGCCACGCTCACCTTGGGCCAGACGCTCACCTTCGGAAGCGAATCCACCCTCGCTTTCACGCTGGGCTCAAACAGCAGCAAAATCGTCTTCTCCTCGCCGGGCAACAATCTCCTCGGCAACGGCAATGCCACCCTGAGCCTCACCCTTGGCGACGGCTTCAACTACGGAGCGACTTATCGCATTTTTGAAAATTCAAGCACAACCGGTTTTTCCTTCGCCGACATCGTCGGCTATGACGATGCGAATTTCACGGCCACATTCGCCCAGTTCGAATCAAACTACGACCTGACCTTCGCAGCAATCCCGGAACCGTCCACCTACATGCTGCTGGTCCTTGCGGGGCTTGCAGTATTATCGTGGGGAATCAGAAAAAGGGCTGGGCTTAGGTAAGCTTCTACCTAGGGCGAACAAAGCTGGGCGGGAGAGTGTTGATCGGGCGATGCGGCGCCAAGCTCGGAGGGACTGGTTAGATCCAGATTCCGATACTCACCAACACATGGGAAATTATGAGGGCAGGTTTCCTAGCCTGCTGTCCCCCTTGCATCTCATTTCTAGGTGCACACGGGAATTTGCGAGCGCAGCAATTTGCCCAGACGCGTGGTGCAGGCCTTCTTTCCATGCCGGAATCGGCTGGGTGCCAGCAAACGGTCGATCGATGCTACCCTGGGTTTCATAACGCGTTTACGAAAAAGAGTTAAAACTTTTTCGGGAAAAAGCCTCCATCCTGCATGCGGAAGCGCACCGACCGTTGGAAAAAATGATTCCCGAGCGCTATTCCCGCCACTACGCGGATGTGGCAAAACAGGCGGTGCTCGATTTTGTTCCACTTGCTGGTGGCCGGGGGAAAATGGCACACGCTGATCTCGAGTCCGATTTCGCGGCTCAATTTCGAAAGGCACCATTTCCAGAGTCGGCATCGTAAACTGTTGCTGCCGCCTCCATCGGCGGTGATGAGCAGGCGTTTGGCATCCGGGTAGGAAAACGACCCCATTTTTTTCCACCACCGCCGGATGCTTTCCACGGCAAATTCCGAGGTGTCATGGTCGCTGCCCACGCTCACCCAGGCATCGTTGCGTCCGATGTCATAGACACCGTAGGGTATGGCTTTTCCGAGCTCGGGGTCGGGAAAGTCGTAGACATTGACTTCCTCGGGTTGGCCTTGCGGACGCCATTCGCGACCGGCATTTTTAAACTTTCCGACAAGTTCTTTTTTCTTGGTATCGACGCTGATGACCGGTTGGCTTTCGCTCAAAAACGCGGCGGCTTTTCCGTTGATGTGCGCGTCACGGTCCTCGTGCCTCTTGCCTTCGTTGCGCTTGCGGTCGGATTGCAGGCTATAGCCGAGTTCGTCGAGAAGCTCGGCGACTTGGAGGGGCTGAGCCTTATGCCCCTGGGCCTTGAGTTCCCCGGCCAAGCGCCTGACGCTTTTGCATGTCCAACGCAAGGGGCGCTCCGGATGACCCCGCGTGTAGAGTTCGATAAGCGCATCGATGGCTGCATCCTTGTGACCCCCGTTATTGATGGAGTGCATGTGAGGAGAGCGTCCTCCAGAGCATCGTGCTTCTCGCCCGAACGACTCAACCCCAGCGCGCCAGCGATACTTTTGAGCGAGAGCCGGGGGGTGCCGTCCTTGCCGAGCTGTAGCCCCAGCCCGCGCGTCTCATAAGCCAGCCAGGCCGAGCCTCGCAGGTCCAGAGTGCGCCCTGCCCGCCACTCCACGCCACAGCGTTTTGCTGCCGCCTCCAGGAACGCGGCGTCGAAGGTGGGGTTCGCTCCCGCGAAGATTGCCCCTTTTCTCGCCTGCATCCAACTCACAAACTCATTCATCACGACCACTTCCGCCCGCCCCGCATCCCGAAGAAAGTCCAATGAGAGCCCGTTCACCTCGAGCGCTTCTTTGTCCACCAACCAATCCGCCGAGGGCCGAATAAGCGAGTGGAAGGCCTCACCGTCCTCGGTATCCACCGCAGCGATGGAGAGCAGCGCATGGCGATCCGCGCGCAAGCCTCCCGTCTCCGTATCCACAACAACCAATCGAGTCTTCATTACCCCGCCCCCTGGGAGTCAACGCACCACCCCACGCCCTCGCTCCTCACCCAGCCAACCTTGGCGCAGGCGTTCCTCACACACGACTTCAGCCTGCGGCTCACACTCCAGAGGCGGACGGTGAAATTTTTTTCGAATCTCTTGAAAAAACTTCTCCCTCGCCGGATCCAGCGAGACCCATGCCCCACCCCGCTTCACCGCGACACCTCCCCGCAGAGCGGGCACATCGAGAACTCTACACGGTGCGTCGCTTCGCGCCTCTCCGCCCAATACACGCCTACGGCTGCCGCCAAGATGAGCGCAGCGAAGACCGCTGTAAACTTCCACTCTAAGGAGGGCTCAACGCTTCTCTTCATAATCCGATAAGTATTGGACCATGCGCGCCAAATCTCGCTCGGCCAACTTACGACCCTCCGGCGTGTCGTCGTAGCTTTGCTGGTAGCTCGGCAGGGGGCGGCTGCGCGACAGGCGCGGCCCCACCGCCACCCCATTCGCACACAGCACCAGCCGGACGGAGAAATCGATCTTGATCACAGGGCAGAGAAATCCGGAATGCCCCACGAGGGGTTCTGCCCCCCAAGCTGGCGCCGCTCACTGCGCACTCGGATGGCCGCGTGCAGACGGTTCTGCACCATCTCCAAGGATTTTTGGTAGCCTTTGTCCCCGATGCTTTGTGCCGTGTAGAGAGTCGCCTCCTGCTTCAGCTTCGCGATCTCCGCATCCAACTCCTCTGGAGTGTAGTCGCGGTAAATCTCGATCCAGTCGTTGCTCATGCCTAACTTGCGCACGGTCAACACAGACGGACTTCAAAATCACCCCCGAGACACGGACGGCCCCGTTTTCACCGCCGCAAGACGGACGGCGCCCTCCAGACCCCTCACCAATTTCACATAGACGGATATATATACTTATACATAAGTATGTATATGCGGGATTTCCCGCGCGCGCGCGACCGGGAAGCGGCGCGGCGCGGCGCGACTTTGTTAGCGGCGCGCGCGTTAGTAATTAGAGCGCGGCGCGCAAGCGGCGCGCGGCGCGGCGCGACTTTGTTAGCGGCGCGCGCGTTAGTATTTAGAGCGCGGCGCGCTTGCAATCGCGCGCGCAAATTGATAAATTTTTCCCCTATGGCAAAAATACAAACCCATTGCAGCACAAACTTTATCGCGCAAGATCGCGCGATAAAAATCGAAGGCCGGGAATATATCATTCCCGAAAAGTCGCGCGCTTCAAAAGCGCGGCCTTTAATAATAAAAAACGCGGAAGCGGCAAAAATTCGCGCGGAAGGATCCGCGCCGATTCGCGCGGAATCCGCGCCGCTCTCGTTCAAATCGCAATTCCCGCGAATCGCGAAAAAGCGAATTCGCGCGGAAAAGGAAAAATTGCGCGCGCTTGAAAATAAAAATCGCGCGCGAAAAACTTGCGAGGAATTGCCCGAAATAGAACTGTATGAAATCAAACCGCATTCCGAACTTCGCGCGGATTGCGCGCTTCGCGCAATCCTTCCGCCGCGCGGCGCGCTTTTCCGCGAATTGCGCGCAATCGCGCGCGCGATGAAAAGCGGCGCGGCGCGGCGCGGCGCGGAATTCCCCCGCGCGCGCTTTTCCGCGCTTGTTCAAGACCAGCGGCGCGCGCTTTTCGGCGCGCGAATCGGCGCGCTTGTCGCTCATCGCCTGGAGTATGGGAGTCCACGCAAGCGGGTTGCCAAGCTAACGCGCGCCGCCGCGACTAAAAAAATCCGCCTTGTGAAGCTTCAAATCCAAGATCGCGAAAATGTCATTTCAAATGTCCGCGCGCTTGCAATCGCGCGCGAATGGAACGAATTAGATTTATTCATTCCGCGCGCGCCGCGCGGCGCGCTTTTCCGCGAATTTTCCGAAATTCGCCGCGCCGCGCTTGTCGCGGGAAATTTCAATCGCGCGGATTTTTGCGAAGCTATTCGTGAGCGGAAAAAGGAAATTGCGCGCACGCGCGGAATCGCGCTTTCAAATTGGAAAGCAATTTATTCAAATGCGCGCGCCGCAATCCGCCCGCTTGTATTGAGCTATAAAGGCGCGGAAGGCGCGACAAGCGAGAATGATCCGCAAGCAACTACGCCTTCAGAAGACGGGAAAAAATCATTTTCGACAATGGCACTCGCAATCGGCGCGGAAGATCAAAAGCGCGCCGCGCTTGTGCGGTTTTTAATCCGCGCCGCGATGAAAGCGCGCGACAAAGAAAAAGCGCGGAATGATAGACAATGGCGTGCGAATTTCAAATCCGCGCTTGCAAAAATTCGCGCAATCGGCACGCGCGCCGGGAGCGCGGGAATAATCGATTCACAAAGCTCCGATTCGCAAGCGCGCGCCGCCGCGCTTGCTAATTCCGCGCGCCGATTCGCGAAATATATTCGCGAAGGTGCGGATTTCCGCGAATTAGAGTTAAAATCATTCCGCGAATTGCCAATTTTCGCATGATTCGCGCAAGCGCGCGCCGCGCAAGCGGCGCGCGCTTTTTCGCACCTTTTTCTATTTTCTCCCCCCCTACCTATTTTTTATCCGTCCATCTATTTTCTATGCGTTTACCTAATCCAAGGGGATTCTCCGTCTCCCCCACCCTGACGGCCTGCGAACACGCGGCACTAAATTTCCGCCGTCCGTCCAAAGAAGTTGCCAAGCCAACCTATGATTTCAGTCTTATGGATAAGACTGAAAAATATCGCGGCTCTATTCCCCCGCCCGCCCGCCGCGCGCCGCTTTCTTATTCCTTGCACATGGATTATACGGTGAAGTTCGCCCCGACCGGAAAATTCGAAACCAATAAAAAAGGCGAATTGAAAGAAAAACTGATGGTTTTCAAGCTAGGCATAATCACCCTCGTGGCCGCCGACCCTGGAGTTTTCGGGCCGTCCGCCGCCGTCGAGGAAATTCGCATTGTGAAACGCACAAGCGATTTGAAGCTGAAAACTATGCGCTCCCGCTTTGCCCGCTTATGCGGTGAAGCGCAAGCCGTAGCATTTGATTCCTTTGTGAAGGAATTGCGCGACTAGCCCGCGCTTTCCTTCCTCGCACAAACATCCGTCCATCCCGAATCGGTGATTCGGGAACGCCGTCCATCTTGTGGCGGTGAATGTGACTTTCCGCACAACGCGCACCCGCCCGCGTTGTGTCCATCGCACTCGCTTGCGAGTCTTACGCATAAGACTCGCGGGTGAGTGAATGCGGCGGGCTGTTAGGAGTAAAAACCATGCCAAAACGCAAAACAACCATGAGCGCAACCGCGCTCACCTATGCGGAAGCCGAAGCAATTCCCGCTTCCGAACGTATCCCCCGCTTCGTGTTTGAAGCGGGAGCTGGACAGCGGGCCTTCGCTGGAATGGCCAAGCTGTTCCGCGCCATCGAGAACTCACTGGCCCCCGGCCAAGCCATATTCCCGCTTCTCATCAAAGCTGGAGTCAAGAAGGGAACCGTGTCGAACGCCAGCATCGCGGCGTCCGTCTATGATCTGGTGGTGGCCAAGCACTTGGCCGAAGCTGAGTTCGACGCCCTCACCTTCAACGAGTGCTGGCAACTCAAGAGGGTGATTTCCAGAAAGGCCAAGAAATCCCTGCCCGTCGCTGACGCCGTGGAGATGATCCGAGCCAATCCCGACTTCGCGGAGGAATTTGCCAGCCTGTATGAGACCGGCATGACCACCACCGAGGCGGCCGCCAAGCAAGCGAAGCCCGAGCCGAAGCCCGAGGCCACCCCGAAAGCGAAGCAGTCCGAACCCGAAGCGGATCCCGCCCCCGAGGCGGAAACCCCTGCGGTGGAAGACGCCAAGCCCAAGGCGGAACCCGCTCCCGCTCCCGCTCCCGCTCCCGCTCCCGCTCCCGCTCCCGCTCCCGCTCCCGCTCCCGCTCCCGCTCCCGCTCCCGAGCCTGCCCGCCCGACGGCGGAGCAACTCACCACCCTGCTCGAGCAAGTCGAGTTGGCTATGGCCGAACTCCCCGCTGATGAGCAGGGCGTTGTCGGGGCCAAGCTGGTCGAAATGGCCTCGGCCTTTGTGGAAAGCGGCAAGGCGGTGAAACCCGCCCGCCGCAAGAAGCTGGCCGCCTGATCCCTACGCGGGGCGCGCATCGCGCGCCCCGCTTCCTTTTTGAAATCCAAAATTCTACCGTCTATCCAATCCATGAGTAAGAAACAATTTGTCCGCACCGCCCCTGAACTCACCGCCAACTTCAACGGCCATGCCATCACGGCACAGCCTCGCGAGTTTTCCACCGGTTCGGTGGGCTATCTCATCAACGGGAAAATCACCCTCGCCGATGGAACCCGACTTCAAGTGAGCGGCAATGCCGTCGCTATCGGCTCCAAGAACTGGGAGAATTGACTCCCCGCCCGTCTATCATGCGGCGGCGTCCGTGCCCGACTGGGACTGATAGAAACCCAAGGCGGTTCAACCCCGCCTGCCGCCGCCAACCTTTTTACTTGAGATTCCATGAAAATCCAACTCCCCACCCAGCTTAGAATGCTGCGCAAGATTCGCAAGCCCATCCTGCCACCTGCGCGCCAGCACAAAAACAAGAAAATCTACAATCGCAAAAAGTCTTACGCATAAGACCATGAAACACATTCAAAATCTCCTGTCCGAAGATTCCCGCCAACGGGAATACCGCGAAGCCAAAGCCCGCTTCTTCCGCCTTGCCGCTCTACTCGGCATCATTCTCCTCGCCATTTTGGCCCTCACCCTTACCCGACTATGATCGTCTTGCGCTCATTCCCGATTATCGACTTGGCTGGCAACACCATCGACACCATCGAAATCCCCTGCGAATCCGATCCCGAGCTTCCAAGAGAAGAGTTGATGACCGAGGATGGCCATGCCGCCGTGCGCGCCGCCCGCATCGAACGGCTGAAAAACACCTTCTGGCTGGCCGAATACGAAGCCCGTATGTCCGTGGTGGAAGTTGCCGCTGCCGAGGGATTTCCCCTCGGCATGGGATTCTACGCTCCCGGCCAAGACGCCATCTGGCCGCTCGACCACGCCAAGTGGATTCGCCGAGTGTATCCCGCGTAAAAAAGTTATGCATTACAAACACCACTACCCAACCGATCATTACGACTGGGTTCGCATAAGAGAACCACATGAGTTCATCAGCCGGATGCGCTTTGTGTATCTCGGTCGTTGGTAAAATTTGGATTCGATACAAACCTGTAAGTCTTACGCATAAGACTTTGTAATTTAGAGCCTGTCCGGAAACTCGCATCTCGTTTTCCGTAGATTGTTTAACCTCTAAAAAATGTTGGGTATGAACAGCGATTTTGCTGTTCATACCCGAAATTGGCGTGTTATATTTTTGGTGTGAATTCAAAAAATACGCAAACCACGCCAACCTCATCTACAGTAATCATCCAAGACTACCTTCGTCAACCTTTAAAAATCGTTCACGGCTGCAAAGATTATCGTGAAGAGGAGGAGCTTCTTAAAAACGTGGATGATGTTTTAAAGATCAGTGGGTTGGAGCGTTTTTTTATTGAACTCAGCACGGAAGAATTCAAAGCCAAGAATAAGGCGCGGATCGAGCAGGGAGAGAATGTTTTGGATGGAGCGGATGTTCTGGCAAAGTTCCAGCATAAAAGTTCCGAGGTGCTGCGCTGCAATATATTGCGAGGACTCATGCCGATGAGCTATCGTGAAATGAGCAAGCAGTTGGCCAAGTGCGAGCTTTATCGATGGTTCTGCCGTTTGG
>Ga0247843_1000842_pt1 | contig 68576 bp, 55 predicted proteins | sample LaCruzMarch2017__FD_192420 | JGI IMG/M metagenome (GOLD analysis project Ga0247843, IMG submission 192420) | Freshwater microbial communities from meromictic Lake La Cruz, Castile-La Mancha, Spain - LaCruzMarch2017_8m | ecosystem: Environmental > Aquatic > Freshwater > Lake | place: Spain...
CCCTGTCTGTTGATCCATGGTGTTGGTTGATTTGAAACGTTTGTTCAAACAGGCGATGTCGGAACATCGCCCGATCAACCAGCACCAATCCTTTCTAACAATTTAACGGGAAAAAATCCGCTTCCGTCGCGGAATCCGGCAACTTCATTGCTCCACGGCACCAACTTGTCGAGAATGGTCACGCGGATCTGAGAGTGATGACAGGACGGTCCCCCGCTGCGCTTTTCATTTTGTGCATCCCATCCATCCTGTCCTAACGTCACACCGCCCTTCACCCGGATCAGGGTTACGAATCCAAACCCCTGCCGCTCCGAATTTTCCGATGCGAATCCTGATCTACGCCATGGGCAGTGCCGGGGATGTCCACCCCTTCGCGGGGATCGGCCGCGCCTTGAAAGCCCGCGGGCATGAGGTGTTTGTCATCACCAGCCCCTACTTCGAAGATGTGGTGCACCGTGCGGGGCTGGAATTCCGGCCGATGGGATCGATCGCCGATTTCGAGCGGGTCCAGGCCGATCCCCATCTCTGGCACCCGACCAAGGCCCTGCCCTCGATCATCCGCAACGCCGTCGACCCGTCCTACGAACCGATCCTCGAACATGCGCGCGAATTGCACCTGCCGGGCAAGACCGTGATTCTCGCAAGCTCGCTCGGCTGGGGCTCGATGGTGGTCAAGGAACTGCTCGGCATCCCCGTCGCCAGCGTCCACCTCGCGCCATCGCTCTTCATCAGCTCGCACCGTCAGCCGCTGCTGCACGGCGCTCCGGTGCCACAGGTCGCGCCGCGATGGATGAAGTCGCTGCAATGGTGGGCGGCGGGCAAAGTGGTCGATTTCCACGTGCTCCCCGCCCTCAACCGCTTCCGCAAGTCCCACGGCCTGCCCCCGGCGCGCGGGATGCTGAGCCACTGGCATTCGCCCGACCGGGTCATCGCGCTGTTCCCCGATTGGTTCGGCCCGCCGCAGCCGGACTGGCCGGCGCAGACCCGCGTCACCGGCTTTCCGATGTTTGACGAATCCGGCCTGCGCGAAGTGCCCGCCGACCTCGAGGACTTCCTCAACGCGGGCGAGCCGCCGGTGGTCTTCACGCCGGGTAGTGCGATGTCCCAGGGCACCGCGTTCTTCCGGGAGGCGGCAGGCGCGCTCCATTTGTTAGGCAAGCGCGGCATCCTGCTGAGCCGCTTCGCCGACACCATCCCGCCCGACCTACCCGAGGGCGTGCGGCACTTCTCCTACATCCCCTTCAGCCAGGTCCTGCCGCGTGCCGCGGCGCTGGTTTATCACGGCGGCGTCGGGACCTGCGCCCAGGCGCTCCGGGCGGGCATCCCGCAACTGGTCCAGCCGATGGCCCATGACCAGCTCGACAACCTCAGCCGCGTCCGCGAACTCGGCGTCGGCGACGGACTGCATCCGCGCCAGTTCAAGGCGAAGCGGATTGCGGCGATGCTCGACCGCCTGCTCCATGACCCGGCGATGAAAGCACGGGCGGTAGAGGTGTCGAAGCGCTTCGACCCGGCGGGATGGGTGGAACAAACCTGCCGACTGGTCGAGGCGCTCGACCCGGAGATCACTTCAGCGTCTTGATCCGGAGGTTCTTGTAGAGGATCGTGCTGTTGGGATCGTGCGCCTGGAGCGCAACCGCGCCGCCGCCCTTTTGCAGCTTGCTCTTGCCGGCTTCCGGGGTGTGGTTCACCAGTTCCTTGCCGTTCACCGAGACCGTGATCTTCTCGCCTTCGACGCGGATCACATACTTCATCCAGGTATTGTCCTCGAACGGTTCCTTGTTATCGACGACCGCGTAGAGCCCGCCGGACTTGCGCCAGTCGGACTGGGTGTTGTTGACCTGGACCTCATAGCCCTTGGCCGGCCAGCCCTCGTCCTGCCACTCGCTGTGGATGAAGATGCCGCCGTTCGAACCCGGCTTGGTCATCACGTCGGCGCGCAGCTCGAAGTTCTCGAACTTCCCGCCGTTCACCTTGCCGACATAAAAGCAATGGGAGCGGTCCCCCTTCGCGACGATGGCACCGTCCTCGATCTTGAATGCACCCTTGTCTTCCGCAACCTTCCAGCCGTCGAAGGTTTTGCCGTCGAAGAGCGAAACGAACCCCTCCTCGGGCTCGGCAGAGGCGGACAACACTAGTGCGGCACAAGCGGAGAAGGCGGTTTGGAGCAATTTCATGATGGGGCTGGTCTTACGACCGCGACCCACCGCGTCTATCCTTCGTAGAGTCATTCGTCTTTCCACGACGCCCGCGGGATTTCCGCGAACCGCACATTGAAGAAGCGGAAAACGACAGCACCCGGCGGCACTGCGTTTCTCACCCGCGATGGCGTAATGGCGGAACCCGCGGAACCGGGGCAATCTTCACGTGTCGGCCGTCACACGCCGCCACGGATTTTCCCCCACCTCTCTCCCTCCGGGAACCTTCATCCAGCGTTGTTCTCCCCCCCACGACGCTTGAGGAACTACCCGGAGGGCAGGATTTCCGGACAACTCCGGAGCCGCCTCACGGCAGGCTCCGGCCCGAAAAAAAAGCACCGTCCGGGAAGGCGACCCCGGGCGGTGTTTTCGTGTCGGGATTTAGCGCGCCACGGCCTTGATCGCGAAGTCGACGATCGGTGCCGGATCCTTCAGGCTGTGCGGATGATGCTTCCCGCCGGGCTTGCGGATCACCTCGATGCTGCCGCCGAGTTCCTTGAGACGCTTCTCTAACAAGTCGATATTCTCCTCCACCGGCACGACTTCATCGGCCGCGCCGATCACCGCGAACACCGGCACCTTGGCCTTCGCCAGCGGTTCAAGGTTATCCACCGGATTGAGCTTCCACGCCTGTGCTTCCTCCTCGTTCTTAAAACCGTAAGCCTTCAGCAGCCGCTGCCAGTCCCCCGCCGAGCCCGGCCCCTTCCCCTTGCCGCCGGGCCAGCTTTTGAAATCGCAGACCGGGGCATCGGCATAGATCCCCGCCGTGAACTCCGGCCGTCGCGCGCCCCAGTTGAAAGCATACAGCCCGCCGCGGCTGAAGCCTTCAAGCACCACCTTGCTCGAAAGCCCGTGCGCTTCCGTGAGATGCGCATGAAAGCGGTCCATCGCCTCCAGCGCGACCGGCGCGCCGTAGAGGTTCTGCATGTCCAGATAAGCGACGTGGAATCCCTTCTTCAGCAGCGCGATATCCGCCTGCGGCTCATGACCGAAGAACTCCGTGCGCCAGATCCACGGCTTGCCCGGCGCGGCCGACTGGGGTCGAACCAGCAAGGCCGGCCGACCCTCGTGGACAAAGTCCAGCCGCTCGTGACCATTCCACATCGCTGTCTTCGGCACGCTCTCCACACGATATTTCTCCAATAACTTCACCGCCCCCGCCTTCGCCACTTCGACCGTCTGCCCCGCCTGGATACCCGGCCGGAGGTGCTTCGTTTCCGTCAGCCACGCAAGTTTCAAAAGGTCCTGCGCCTCCTTCAGCGTGGCGAACGCCTTTCCTTCCGCCAACACCGGCTCGCCCGGCAGTTTCAAAAGCGGCCACAAGCCAACGCTGGCCGCACGCGCCATGAAGCGGTGGCCTTCATCGCCCGGATGCACCCCGTCCCCCGCAAACACGAAGCCCGAATTCGCCGCCTTCGCCTTGGCGACCGACTCGCGCAAGGACGGCCGGATATCCACGACTTCCCAGCCATCCCTCTTCTTCGAAACCAACCACGCCGCGAAACCATCGAGCACCTTGTCATAGTGCTTCGGGTCCACCGACGGCTTGTCCGCCTGATAGAGCGGCGGCGTGATGAAAATGATCCGCGCCCCGGCCTTCTCGACATCCTCCTTGAGCTTCGTCATGCCCTTCCGGTAGGCATCCATCCGCACCGGATCGGGTGGCTGCATGATGCCGTCGTTCATGCCGTAGCAGGCAAAGACCAGCGTCGGCTTGAAGCCCTCGAGCACCCGCGCGAGCCGCTCATGGACACAAGGCCGCGGGAACTTTCCGCCGGCATGGCCGTCTTCCGACAGACCCGACGCCGTCTCGCTCGGCAGCCCGACATTGACCACCTCCGCCTGATCGAACTCCGCCGTCCCCCGTAGCGCCGACTCCACCCCGGTGGTCCAGCGCCCGTCGAAAGTGATGCTGTCGCCAAGGAACAGGACCCGCGGCTCGGCCGCATGCAGGAGGAAGGGACACAACAGCAGGAGCAGGGCTTTCATCGCATTTTCATAACGCCCCCGCCCCGCAAAATCTAGCAGCCGCTTGCAACTGGTTGGCTCGCAAAACCAGCCCGACATGCTGTCACAGCGGTTGTTTTCCGGCCACCAACATGCCGCTTGCCACCCAAGGGAGGCTTCTGTCGGAATGAACCAAGTGTCCCCCATCCTCTCCCGCCCGCTCGCCGCCGCCGCCGCCCTCGCCGCGGCCACACCGCTCCATGCGGACCCGGCGATGGTCCGGCCGCTGCCTCCGGTGCCCGATGCCGTCGGCTTCGCCGGTGCCTTCGCCGGAGTCCACCGCCAGCACCTGATTGCCGGCGGCGGGGCGAATTTCCCGGACGGCACGATGCCTTGGGACGGCGGCAAGAAAGTCTGGCACGACCGCCTTTTCGCCCTCGATCTCGCCGCTCCGAACGCGGCCTGGAAGGAAATCGGCAAGCTCCCATCGCCGATTGGCTACGGCATCTCGCTGACCCTGCCCGACGGCGTGATCCTGATCGGCGGCAGCGACGCGACCGAGCACTCCCGCCGCGTCACCCTGCTCGCCCTGACCGATGGCAGGCCCACCTTCAAAACCCTGCCCGACCTCCCCGTTCCGCTCGCCCAGATGGCCGGCGCGCTGGTCGGCCAGCGCATCCACCTCTGCGGCGGCCTCGAAAGACCCGACTCCACCAGCGCCACCGCCGGCCACTGGACGTTCGATCTAACAGCACGCGACCAGGGCTGGCAAAGCGCGCCCCCGCTCCCCGCCGCCGGCCGCATGCTTGCCACCGCCGCCGCGATTGGCGACGCCTTCATTATCGCCGGCGGCTGCTCGCTGGCTCCCGATCCCGCCGGTAAGCCGGTCCGCACTTATCTCCGCGAAACTTGGAAGTTCACCGCTGGGAAATGGACCCGCCTCGCCGACCTCCCTCGCGCCGCCGTCGCCGCCGCCTCGCCCGCCCCGGTCCGCGGCCAGGCGCTGTTCGTGGTGTCCGGTGACGATGGCCTCCAAACCGGACTTCCCTCGCCCGCCGCGCACCAGGGCTTCACCCGGGAAATCCTCCGCTACGACCTCGACCGCGATGCCTGGTCGACGGCCGGCAAACTCGATCTTCCCGCGCCCGTCACCCTGCCGACCGCCCCGTGGCAGGACGGCTTCGTCTTCTTCAATGGCGAAGTGAAACCCGGCGTCCGCACCCCGCAAGTCTTCCTCTTCACCCCGCCCGCCACGAACCCGTGAACGACTCCAAGCTTCCCCACCGCGCCTGGCTCATCGTCGCGCTGCTCGTCCCGGTCGCGCTGCTGAACTACCTCGACCGCCAGATGCTGGCGGCGATGAAGTTCTCCGTGATGCAGGAAATTCCCGGCATCGAACAGGAAGCGAACTGGGGAAAGGTCCTGGCGTATTTCAAGTGGACCTACGCCATCCTCAGCCCCATCGGCGGCTACATCGCCGACCGCTTCAGCCGCCGTCACGTCATCGCCGGCAGCCTCTTCGCCTGGTCCTTCATCACGTGGGCCACCGGCCATGTCACCACCTACGAGCAGTTGCTGTGGACCCGCTGCATCATGGGGATCAGCGAGGCGTTCTACATCCCCGCCGCGCTCGCGCTGATCGCCGACTTCCACCGCGGCAGCACGCGCTCGAAAGCCGTCGGTTTCCACCAGATGGGCATCTATGTCGGCGTCATCATCGGCGGCTTCAGCGGCTACGCCGCGGACCACCCGAACCTCGGCTGGCGCTGGGCCTTCGATGCCTGCGGGATCATCGGCCTGCTCTACTCGGTGCCGCTCTTCTTCCTGCTGCGAAACGCCCCGCGCTCCGCCGCCGAGGCACTCGTTCCGCGAACCTCGCCGCTGGGCGCTTTGAAAGAGCTGTTAGGCAACCGCTCCTTCATCCTGCTGGTCCTCTACTTCACCCTGCCCGCCCTCGCCGGCTGGGTGGTCCGCGACTGGATGCCCGCCATTCTCAAGGCGGAGTTCAACATCGGCCAAGGCAAGGCCGGCGTCTCCGCCACGCTCTACTGGCAGGTCGCCGCCATCATCGGCGCGCTGGTCGGCGGCTACCTCGCCGACCGCTGGATGCGGAAAACCCAGCGCGGCCGGATTTACATCAGCGCGATCGGCATGGCGCTCATCGTGCCCGCCATGTTCGGCGTCGGCTACGCCCCGCAAACCGGCCACCTGTCGGTCGCCATTGGCTTCCTCATCCTGTTCGGCCTCGGTTGGGGATTTTTCGATTCCAACAACATGCCGATCCTCTGCCAGATCGCGCGGCCTGAAATCCGGGCCACCGGATACGGCCTGATGAACTTGGTCAGCATTAGCTTCGGCGGCTTCGCCGACTACGGCTTCGGCGTGCTGCGCGATCTCAAGGTGCCGCTGTTCGCCATCTTCAGCATTTTCGCCAGCACCGCCATCCTCTCCGTCGTGCTGGTCCTGATGATCCGCCCGCGCAACACCGAAGACGGACCTGCTCCCCTCTCCCATTGATTCCATGACCCCGCTCCTGCCGCTCCACGAACTCGTCGCCGCCGCCCATTCGCCCTTCCACGCGGATGGCTCGCTGGCCCCTGAAGTCGTGCCCACCCATGCCGCCTTCCTCGCCGCCAACGGCATCCGCACCGTCTTCATCACCGGCTCCACCGGCGAGTCCCACTCGCTAACATGCGCCGAACGCCTCGCCCTCTACGACGCCTGGTCCGCCGCCGCCCCGGCCCACGGGCTGTCGGTCATCGGCCACGTCGGCAGCAATTGCCTGGAAGACTCCAAGACCCTCGCCCGCCGCGCCGAGCAACTCGGCTTCACCGCCATCAGCGCGCTCGCCCCGTCCTACTTCAAGCCGGCCAGCCTCTCCGCGCTGATCGACACCTGCGCGGCCATCGCCGCCGCCGCCCCGGCGACACCCTTCTACTACTATGACATCCCGGTGCTCACCGGCGTCGCCTTCCCGATGGAGAAATTCCTCGCCGAAGCCCCCGCGCGGATCCCGAACCTCGCCGGCATCAAATTCACCAATCCCGACCTCGTCTCCTACCGCCGCAGCCTTGAGGTCGCCGGCGAAAAGCTCGACCTCCCGTGGGGCGTCGATGAAATGCTCGTCGCCGCCCTCGCCACCGGTGCCCGCGGCGGCGTCGGTTCCACCTATAACTGGTGCCCGCAACTCTACTTCGACCTCATCGCCGCCTTCCACCGCGGCGACCTCGCCGAAGCCCGTCGCCTGCAATCCGTCTCGATCGCCATGATCGACGCCATCGCCGCCACCGGCTTCCTCGGCACTGCCAAAGCCCTCATGGCCCGCCTCGGCGTGCCCGTCGGCCCCGCCCGCCTGCCCTTGGGAAACCCCACGGACCAGCAGGTGGATGATTTGCTGGGGAAACTTGATGCCATTGGCTTCAGCGCGTGGGGAGCCCGGGTTCCGCAACTCGCCGCCCGATGAACCTCGCCACCTTCTATCACGAGCAGCTCTTCAACGACTGCCTGCCCTTCTGGTTCCCGCGAGCCATTGATCGAGAACATGGCGGCTTCCTCCACTGCTTCGACCGCGACGGAACCCTCGTCGACAGCGACAAGTCGGTGTGGGCCCAAGGCCGGATGAGCTGGATGCTGCTCACGCTGTACCTCGAGCACGAACGCCGCCCGGAGTGGCTGGCCTGGGCGGAAAGCGGGCTGCGTTTCCTCGAAGAGAAGTGCGTCGATCCCACCGACTGCCGGATGTTCTTCCACGTCGCCCAGGACGGCACCGCGCTCCGCAAGCGCCGCTACGCCTACAGCGAAAGCTTTGCCGCCATCGCCTTCGCGGCCCATGCGGCGGCGGCGAACGATGGCGACTCGGCGGACAAGGCGCGCCATTGGTTCGAGCGCTTCACCGACTGGAATTTCACCGCTGGCCGCATCCCGCCGAAGTTCACTGGCGCGCGGCCGATGGAAGGCATCGGCACCCGGATGATCACCCTGGTCACCGCCCAGGAACTGCGCAAGCACCTCGGCGAGGACCTCCTGCTGACCCGCTGGATCGACCGCTGCCTCGATGACATCGAGCGGCTCTTCGTGAAGCCCGAGCTGAAGGTCGTGATGGAAGCGGTCGCGCCCGACGGCTCGATCTCCGATCACTTCGACGGACGCCAATTGAACCCCGGCCACGCGATCGAAGCCGCCTGGTTCATCCTCGAGGAAGCCGCCCACCGCAAGGACTCGCGCCTTCAGAAGCTCGGCTGCGACATGCTCGACTGGATGTGGGAGCGCGGCTGGGACACCGAACACGGCGGCCTGTTCTACTTCCGAGACGTCCACGGCAAACCGGTCCAGGAATACTGGCACGACATGAAATTCTGGTGGCCGCACGACGAGGCATTGATCGCCACCCTGATGGCCCACCGGATGACAGGCGACCCGAAGTATCTTGCCTGGCACGAACAACTCCGCGAGTGGAGCTTCCGCCACTTCGCCGACCCGCAGCGCGGCGAGTGGTTCGGCTACCTGCGCCGCGACGGCGTCCCGACCAACACGCTCAAAGGCTCGCTCTGGAAGTCCTTCTTCCACCACCCCCGCGCCCTCTGGCGCTGCCACCGGCTCGCCGTGGAATCCGCGCTTTGACCCCTTGTCGTCGTCGCCAAGCGGGGCGAGGGTGAGACATGTCGGAAGATCAAACCCTCCATGATCCCTGGCTGGTCGCCGCGTGGCCCGGCATGGGCAGCGTCGCGCTCGGCGCGGGCTACTACCTCCTCGCCAAACTCGGCATGCACCTGCTCGACGAACTCCCGGCGCGCGAGCTTTTCGACCGCGGCCACGTCGACGTGAAAGACGGCCTGATCCAGGTCGCCCCGCTGCCCCGCAGCCGGCTGTTCTGTTGGAAAGATCCGCAGCAGCGGCACGACCTGATCGTGTTCATCGGCGAGGCCCAGCCGACCGCGAAGAGCGGGCTGATCTGCCGCCAGCTGATCGACCGGGTCACGCCGCTCGGCGTGAAGAAGGTCTTCACCTTCGCCGCGATGGCCACCGAGATGCGCCCCGGCCAGGACAGCCGCGTCTTCGGCGCAGCGATCGACCGCGAAACGCTGGAGAGCTTCAAGCAGCTCGACGTCCACCTCCTCCAGAGCGGCCAGATCAGCGGCCTCAACGGCGTGCTGCTGGGCGTCGCCGCCGAGAGCGGGATGAGCGGCGGCTGCCTGCTCGGGGAAATGCCAGGCATGTTCGCGCAGCTCCCTTTCCCCAAGGCATCGCTCGCCGTGATCGAGTTCTTCTCGACCATGGCCGGGATCGAAATCGACCTGCGGGAGCTCCAGGGCCACGCCCGCGACGTCGAGGGCAAGCTCGCGGGTTTCCTCCAGAAGATCGAGCGCGCGATCCACGAAGCGGAAGCCAAGGAGGTGCCCGAGCTCCCCGAGATCGAGCCCGCCGCAGGAAAGCAGCTGAAGCTGGAAGCGGCGGACCGCCAGCATCTCGAGCACCTCTTCACCGAAGCCGCCCGCGACCGCTCCCGCGCCTACTTTCTCAAGCAGGAACTCGACCGCCTCCACGTCTTCCCGGACTACGAGGACCGATTCCTCGACCTCTTCAAGGAGCCCGGCCCGCCCTGACGCCCGGTGGAAGCGACGCGCTGGAATTCGCAAGAAACACGCAGTAAAGCCGGCCGCCATGACCTAGGTTGCGAATCATGGACAAGAAGCAGACCGAGGAATTCCGGAAGCAACTGATCGAACAACGCGAGCAGATCGTCGCCGGCTGGTCCGACGATGAAGTGGCCGAAGGCGATGTCCTGCGCGATCCCGAAGAACTCGCCACCTTGATCACTCGAAGCGAGGTGGAGGACCAGCTCGCGGAAGACGACCGGAATCTGGTCGAGAAGATCGACTTCGCCCTCCGCCGCCTCGATGCCGGCACCTACGGTCTCTGCACCGGCTGCGGTGGCGAGATCCCGCTTGCCCGCCTTGAAGCGAAGCCGTCGGTGTCGCTCTGCATCGACTGCCAGGAAAAGAAGGACGCGGAAGCGGAGTGAAGCCCCCCATTGTAGCGGCGCGTCTATGACCGCCGCACTTTGTAAACGAAGCGACGGGAACCGCCCACTTCCACCCGAGGCAATGAACGGCCCCTCTCGTGCTTCATTCATAACCACCGGCGGTCATAGACACGCCGCTACATTGCAAGTCACTCCACCGTCACGCTCTTCGCCAAGTTCCGCGGCTGGTCGATCTCGCAGCCCCGCGCGTTCGCGATGTGGTAGGCGAGCAGCTGCAAAGCGACCACCGTCGGGATGGTGCTGACCAGCGGATGGCAGGCGGGGACTTCGATCACGTCGTCCATCGCTTCCATCGCCTCGCGGTCGCCTTCGGTGACGATGCCCAGAATCCTCGCGCCGCGGGCCCGGCATTCCTCGACGTTGCCGAGGGTCTTGTCCTTGCCGGGGATGTCATTGGCCAGCGCGATGACCGGCGTGCCTTGCTGGAGCAAGGCGATGGGCCCATGCTTGAGCTCCGCGGCGTGGTAGCCCTCGGCGTGGATATAGGAGATCTCCTTGAGTTTGAGCGCGCCTTCAAGAGCGACCGGATAGAGCGGGCCGCGGCCGATGAAGAAGGCGTGCTCGTCGTGGGCATACTTCGCGGCGATGGCGGCGATGCTGTCGCTACGCTCGATGACTTTCTGCACCAGCTCCGGGATCGACTCGATCGCGCGGGCGAACTTCATCCCCTCGTCGCGCGAGAAGCGGCGGCCGCGGCCGAGCTTGAGCGCCATCATCAGCATCACCGCGACCTGGCAGGTGAAGGCCTTGGTGGACGCGACGGAAATCTCCGGGCCGGCGTGGAGATAGACCCCGCGGCCGGTTTCCCGGGCGATGGTCGAGCCGACGACGTTGCACAAACCCATCACGAAGGCGCCCTTCTGGTTCGCTTCCCGAACCGCAGCCAGCGTGTCGGCGGTCTCGCCGGATTGCGAAATCGCGACGACCAGGTCGCGGCTGCCGATGATCGGATTCCGGTAGCGGAACTCGGCCGCCTGTTGGACCTCGGCATGAAGGTCGGCCATGTCCTCGATGGCATATTCACCGACCAGTCCGGCATGCAGCGAGGTGCCGCAGCCGACGAACACCACCCGCTGGATTTCCGCGAGGTCGCGCTGGGAAGTGCCCATGCCGGAGAGCACGGAAGAGCCGAGATTGAAATCGAGCCGGCCGCGGATGGCGTTGCGCAGGGAGTCGGGCTGCTCGTGGATTTCCTTGAGCATGAAGTGGGCGAAGCCGCCCTTCTCCGCCGCGGCGGCATCGAAGCCGAGCTCGCTGACCTCGCGGGCCACCGGGATCTGATGGAGGTCGCGGATGTCGACGTGATCGGCGGTGACGACAGCAATGTCATTGTCCTCAAGATAGATCACCTGCCGGGTATAGGCGATGATCGCGGAGGCGTCCGAAGCCACGATGGTCTCGCCTTCCCCGACGCCGATGACGATCGGGCTGCCGCGGCGGGCAGTGATGATCTTGCCCGGCTCCTTGGCGGAAATCACCGCGATGCCGAAGGTGCCTTCGACCTGGCTGAGCGCATCGCAGACGGCCTGGAAGAGATCGCCTTGATAACGGTCGCCGATCAGGTGAGCGAGCACCTCGGTGTCGGTCTCCGAGTAAAAGTGATGACCCTTGCCCTCCATCCGGGTGCGCAGCGAGCGGTAGTTCTCGATGATTCCGTTGTGGACCAGCGCGATGTCGCCGGACTGGTCGAGGTGCGGGTGCGCATTGACCTCGGTCGGCGGCCCGTGGGTGGCCCAGCGGGTGTGGGCGATACCGGTGGACGATTTCACAAAGCGCTCCGCCGGCCAATCGGCGTGGGCCTTGTCGTTGAGCGCGGAGACTTTCCCGGGTGCCTTGCTGACGACAATGGAGCCGTCTTCCAGAATGGCCATGCCCGCGGAATCGTAGCCGCGGTATTCGAGCCGGCGGAGGCCGCTGATGAGGACACTGGGGGCGGAGGCTTTACCGATGTATCCGACGATGCCGCACATGGATGTTAGGGAATTGGGTGATTAGGAGATTGAGAGATCGGGGAAAGACAAAGGATGTAGCGTCGGTCTATGACCGTCGCACTTTGGCGGCAACAAGCCGCATCGAGAGATCCTCTTCGCGGGACAGCAAGGGTGCGGCTTGTTGCCGCCAGCTTCCGGCGGTCGCAGACCGCCGCTACACTGGAGAAATGCTTATGCATGGTTCGTCACATCCCGTTGCACGATCTCCCCCGGCCGCGTGCTCGTTCCGGGCCAGAGCTTCCGCCCGGGGTAAATCGACGTGTGGATCCCGGTGTGAACCCCGTCCCCGATGATGCTGCCGAATTTCCTCCGCCCGGTATCGACGAGCACCCCGTCGACCAAGGTCCGGTGGTTCTGGCCGTCGTGGCGGAAGTTGGAAGTGATCGTCCCCGCGCCGAAGTTCACCTTCTCGCCGATCACCGAGTCGCCGACGTAGCTGAGGTGGCCGACCGCGGTGCCGGAAAGGAGGATCGAGTTCTTGATCTCGACCGCATTGCCGATGTGGCACTTGTCACCGATCGAAGTCGAGCCGCGGAGGTAGCAGTTCGGCCCGATCTTGCAGTTCGCGCCGATGACCACGTTGCCCTCGATGTAGACGCCCGGCAGAATCCGAGACCCGGGGCCGAGGTGGACAACTCCTTCAACCACGGCGTTCGGATGGATCTCGCCTTCGATCTTCGCTTCAGCCAGCGCGCCGACGTGGAGTTCATTCGCCCGCAGGAAATCCCACGGTTGAACGATGAGGAAGGACGTCGTGGCAAACAGCGCGTTGTCGGGATCCGGCGCATCGCCCAGCCACGCCAGCGGCTGGCTCACCGCATCGACGAGGGTGCGATGGGCATCCGGCGACAGCCGCGCCAAGTCTTCCGGAGTCACCCAGGCATGGGGATGGATTCGGAGACCGCCGACCGCAAGCGCGGCGTGGTGGTCGCGGAGCAGGATGTTTCCGATCGGAAAGTCCTCGATGGAGCGGGTGGTGAAGAGGGGCATGTGTGACTTTAAGAATTACGGATGCGGATTCGCTCAGGGTCCGCAGTGACGATGGCTCCCGCGGCGAGTTCCGGCCCATAGCTGACTACGATGTGATGAATCGCATTCGCCATCTCAGTTGCCTTGAAACCGGTGAGCCGGACGATTCCAGAATGGGGCAAGCCTTTCAAGATCGCCAATTCCCCGAAGTCCTTGTCGAGGGTGACGAGGATCCGCTGCTCGGAACGTGCCACGGCCAAGGTCGCCGCGTCGCCCGGATCCTTGGCCCATGAACCCGACCCCACCACGTCGTGGCCAAGCGAAGCGAGAGGTTGCAAGGCAGCGCCCCAGACGCAGGAATCGAGCAGAATGTCGGACATCAGGTCGCAAGGGCCGCCGGGAAAAGTTCGATCCGCTCGTGCCGCGCAAGGAGCGAGGCATAGACCAGACAGGCTTGAATGTCCGCAGGTTCCATCCAAGGGTAGCCCCTCATGATCGTCGCCGCATCATCGCCGGCGGCCAGCATGTCGAGCACATGCTCCACGGCAAGGCGATGGCCCCGGATGATCGGCTTCCCGCCGAAGATCTCCGGATTGCAAGTGATACGCTCGATAAGTTTGTTCTGCTTCATGGCTTTACAATAGACAGGATGTTCCCGATCGGAAAGTCCTCGATGGCGCGGGTGGTGAAGAGGGGCATGGGAAGCTTGATTCAGCAGAGATTTGAACCGCGAAAGAACGCGAAAAGACGCGAAATCTGGAAGAGAAGTGGTTAAAAGGCAGAGTGTCTTTGGCTGTTGAATTTCGCGCTCCTTTCGCGTTCTTTCGCGGTTGAATTCCCCGCCTTTCTCACGCCGGCACCCCGATATCCTCCTTCACCGCCTGGGTGAACTTCCCGATCCACTCGTCCACCGTATCGGCATCCCGGTGCTCGACCAGGATGCGGATCTTGTTCTCCGTCCCGGAGTAGCGGATGAGCTGGCGGCCGGCGTCGCCGAAGGCCGCGTCGGCTTCCTTCATGAGCTTCTGGATTCCGGCGAGCTCACCGAGCGGCGGCTTGGCGGCGACCTTGAGGTTGACCAGCTCCTGCGGGAACTCGCGCATGCAGGCGGCGAGTTCGGCGAGGGTGGCTTTCTTTTCCTTCATGACGCGCAGCACCTGGAGCGCGCTGAGAATGCCGTCGCCGGTGGTGGCGTGATCGGCGAAGATGAGGTGGCCGGAATTCTCGCCGCCGAAGGAGCCGCCCTTTTCACGGAGGGCCTCGATGACGTTGCGGTCGCCGACGGCGGTGGTGAGGACCTCGATCCCGGCGCGGCGCATCGCTTCATGCAGGCCGAGGTTGCTCATCACGGTGCAGGCCATCCGGTTGCCGCGGAGTTTCCCCTGCTCGTGGAGCGAAAGGGCGGCGAGGGCAAGGATGCGGTCGCCGGAAACCGGGGTGCCGGTGGCGTCGGTGAAGATCACGCGGTCGGCATCGCCGTCGAAGGAAATGCCAAGGTCGGCGCCGTGCTGGCGGACCAGATTGCCGGCGGTCTCCGGATAGAGCGCGCCGCAGCGGTCGTTGATGTTGATGCCGTCGGGCTCGCAGCCGTGCTTGATAACCTCCGCACCGAGTTCCTTGAAGATCAGCGGGGCGATGAAGTAGGCCGCGCCGTGGCCGCAATCGACGACGATCTTCAGGCCGTGCAGCGAGATGTTGTCGGCGGTGTGCTTGGCGAACTCGATGTAGCGGCCGCGGGCGTCGTCGATGCGATAGGCCTTGCCGATCTTCTCCGGCGACATCGGCCGTGGCTCGGGTTCGTCGCCGAGGATGTGGCGCTCGATGATTTCCTCCAGCGCGTCGGACAGCTTGTAGCCGTCCGGCCCGAAGATTTTCAGGCCGTTGTCCTCGTAGGGATTGTGGGAGGCGGTGAGCATGATGCCGGCGGCAGCACCCATCGACTTGGTGAGGTGGGCGATCGCGGGCGTCGGCAGCGGGCCGGGGAGCAGCACGTCCATGCCCATCGAGACCAGGCCGGCGGTCAGGGCGGTTTCCAGCATGTAGCCGGAAATCCGGGTGTCCTTGCCGATGACCGCGCGGTTGCGGTTGTGGCCGGACGAGCGCAGGACCTGAGCCACCGCCTTGCCGGCGCGGAGGGCCACTTCGGGGGTGATCGGGAATTCGTTCGCTCTGCCGCGGATGCCGTCTGTGCCGAAAAGCTTCATGTGCGGGGAGGGTGGCCACTTTGGCACGAAATGAAAGCTTCGGGTGCCTCATGCCACAAATGGAGGACTTATACGGTCAGAAAACGCAGGAAACCCGGACATCCCCTACCCTCCGTGGCACCACCGCGCTCATTTTGAGGCCGGCAGCGGGTCGGCGTGGACACCCAGATGGTTCGCCACGCTCCGCTGAACGCCGCCGGGAATGGAATTCACGATCCGCGGCGTCCCGTCCGGCTTCTTCACGACCAGCGTCGAGGAACCGCCGCCGTCGAGGTTGATCGCGTCCCAGCAACCGAGCCGCTTCATCCAGGCGGCCAGTTCGACCAGCATGATCCCTTCGCTGAAGCCTTTCTGCCGGCCATCGACCACCACCAGATACACCTGCCGCCCGTCTTTCGAAACCCCGACCGCGGTGCGAGGATGGACGTCCCGAGTGGTGGTCACGATCTCGCCGTCATCGACCAGCATCCCGTTCGCCCCGTACCAGCCCTGAAGCGCGTCGTCCGCATCCGCCCAATCTTCTTTCCGGAAGGGAGCCCGGAGAATCCGTGCCTGATCCTTCGCCGTCACGAGGAACACCGGATTGCCGCTCTTCAGGTCGGCCTCGCTCACCACCGTCCCGTCCGAAACCGAGAGCCCCAGCACGTCGACCGGCTTGCCCTCGCCCGTGATCGGCTTGAAGCCGGTGCCATTGACCGCCACCTCGAGTTTGAATTCCTTGAGAAAGGTCGCCGTTTTCCGTCCGGTCACTTCCCCCGGCGCGTCGCCATTGGCCGGGGTGGTGAAGAACGAAATCCCTTCCGCCCGGGTGTCGATGCGGATCTGATGGACCCGCATCGGCCGCGGCTCGGCGGTCACGTCCAGCCGGTGCTCGACCCCGCGGAACAGCGACTGCCATTTTCCGGCCTCCGGGGCGGGTTCGGCGAAGACGGGGACGAGCGTGAGGGCGAGGCAGAGGAAAGCGCGCATGGCAACCGATGGAACGAAAGTTCCCTCCTGCATCCTTCATCAATGCTCCCCGCGTTTCCCGGGGTTGCCAGCCGCCGCCTGCGCTGAAAAGCTCCGCCCATGCAACGCGTGGCGGTCATCAACGTGGTCGGGCTTTCGCCTTCCCTGCTCGGTCCTTCGACCCCGCAGCTAGCGGCGTTCGCCCAAAAGCACGGGATGCAGTCCTTCCCGCCGGCCTTTCCCGCGCTGACCTGCACCTCCCAGTCTTCGATGCTCACCGGCACCCCGCCCTGCCGGCACGGGATCGTCGCCAACGGCTGGTACGACCGCGAGAGCGCCGAGGTCCGCTTCTGGAAGCAGAGCAATCACCTGGTCCGCGGCGAAAAGATCTGGGACCACCTGCGCCGCCTCCACCCCGGCTTCACCTGCGCCCAGCTTTTCTGGTGGTACAACATGTATTCCACCGCCGACCTCACGATGACCCCGCGGCCTCTTTACCCGGCCGACGGACGCAAGGTCTTCGACATCCACACCCAGCCGATGGAGCTGCGCGAAAAGGTGAAGGCCGACCTCGGTCCCTTCCCCTTCCCCTCCTTCTGGGGCCCCGGCGCGGGGATCGCCTGCTCGGAATGGATCGCCAAGGCCGCGAAGTGGACTGAGGAGCGTCACTCGCCGACGCTCAGCCTGGTTTACCTGCCGCACCTCGACTACTGCCTGCAGAAATTCGGCCCCGGCGCGCCGGAGATCGCGCCGGAACTGGAAGCCATCGACCGGGTCGCCGGCGAGCTGATCGACTTCCTCGAAAGCCGCGGCGTCAAGGTGATGGTCGTTTCCGAATACGGCATCTCCAAGGTCACCCGGCCGATCCACCTCAACCGCCTGTTCCGCAAGAAGGGCTGGCTCCAGATCAAGGACGAGCTCGGTCGCGAGACGCTCGATGCCGGCGGCTCGGAAGTCTTCGCGGTGGCGGATCACCAAGTCGCCCATGTTTACGCGAAACACGGCCCGACGCCGAAGCTCCGCGAGTTCCTCGAAGCCCTTGACGGCGTCGCCGAAGTGCGCGAGTCGATCGACGGCGACCGCAGCGGCGACTACGTGGTCGTCGCCGAGCCCGACGCCTGGTTCACCTACTACTACTGGGACGACGACGCGAAAGCGCCCGACTTCGCCCGCTGCGTCGACATCCACCGCAAGCCCGGCTACGACCCCGCCGAGCTGTTCCTCGACCCGGCGATCTCGACCCCGAAGTGGGAGATCGGGAAATTCCTGCTCAAGAAGAAGCTCGGCCTGCGCGGCCTGTTAGAAGTCATCCCGCTCGATGCCACTCTCGTCAAAGGCTCCCACGGCCGGGATCTTGTGGAAGATGGAGAGAAGCCGCTGATCCTCGGATCCCCGGTCCCGGTGACCTGCGCGGAAGAGGTGTTCGGGGCGATGGTCGCGGCGGTGTCCGCCGGGTGACCCTGTGGAGTGCTGCGGCATGACGCAGCTTTGGCTACGGGGGCGGACGCTTTGCCGGACTGGCCACGGATCGCCATCCCGGCAGGTGTGCTGCCGTCGGGGTGAGTCGCACTTCACCCCAAGCCATAGCGACGTCATGCCGCCGCACTCCAAATATCACGATGCCCCGGATGACCGAATTCCCGTCGCGGCCCGCGCCACCGCATCCGCGAGGCACCGATGCGACGTCACGATCATCGCCTCCCGCATCGCCACCGCGAAGAGCCGCTCGGTAACCAGCTTGGGATCGAGCCGCCCGGTTGAAATCAGCAGCGCCAGAAGCTCGATGTCCTTCGGTCGTCCCGCCTGGCATTTGGCCGCGGCCATGTCGTGGGGCTCGATACAAAAGGCGCGCTCGACGTCTGGCACGGGAATCAGTCGCTCTTCCCAGCCCTTCGGGAACATGTCTGAAATCTCTGGCCGGACGATGTCCGCGTAGTAGCCGAAGTGGGTATGGAATGCACAAAGTCTGCCGAACGTCTTATGCAGCATCATGCCCGTGTCCTCTACAAACGGCAGCGGGATCATGTCCGCATCAAAGGTCCGCGACAGCGGCCCGCCATGATCATCCCCGAGATCGGGAAAGAGGGGGAGCAGCGAGGCGGATCCGAACACCACGACTTTCTCTGGCTCGGCGGCACTCAGAACCACCCGAGCCAAGTGCTTCAATGTGTCCAGGCGCATGCAAACTGGTCGAGTTCCTCTTCACTAAGCACTCCAGGAAACGGCGTGCAGCTCTTCAAGTAGCGGGCATATTCGCCATCATCCCGCAACAGGGCCAGCAGCTCCGCAAATCCCTCGCCCGACGCCTGCGCACGCTCGATCATTTCCCGCCACTGGATCAAGGGCCGGACGTCTCCCAGCCGGTCCATCGCGATCCACCGTTCGATGTTCGCCAGCGGGATCTCCAGCAGCTCCGGCTGCCGCTCGATCTTGTCCGCCAAAAACAGATCGCACTGGAAGATTAGCGGATTGAGAAAGACGTAGTCCTCGGGGATCACGTCGGCAGCCTACCAGCCGCCCGCCCGACCCGCAAGCCGCACGGCTGCAATTGGAGTGGCGCGTTGGACGCGTCATGACGACGGGCTGGCGCGGCTCTGTCCGCCATTCTAAGCACCGGAGTGCCCGCGCCGCGGCAGACAGGCATCCGGAGGACGCCCGACCATCGTCATGTCGCCTTCAAGGCGACACTCCTCACGCCGCCTGCTTTACGGTTGCGCTCTCCCGGCCGTCTTCCTAGCGTTCGCTCCGGTCATCCGAACCATCTTTTTCCCCATGAAAATCCACCATTTCGTCCTCCCCGCCCTCGCCGCCGCCCTCGGGCTTTCCGCCTGCAAGAAGAGCGACGACAGCACGATCAACATCGGCGAAGTGGCCGCCCTGACCGGGGGAACCGCAACCTTCGGCCAGTCGTCCCACAACGGCACCCAGATGGCGGTCGACGAGATCAACGCGGCCGGCGGACTCCTCGGCAAGCAGATCAAACTGATCACCGAGGACGACCAGTCCAAACAGGGCGAGGCCGGCACCGTGGCGAAAAAGCTGATTTCCCGCTCCAAGGTCAGCGCCCTGCTCGGCGAGGTCGCCTCCGGCCGCTCGCTCGAAATGGCCCCGATCGCCCAGGCCGCCGGGGTGCCGATGATTTCCCCCGCCTCGACCAACCCGAAGGTGACCGAGGCCGGCGACTACGTCTTCCGCATCTGCTTCATCGATCCCTTCCAGGGCACCGTGATGTCCAAGTTCGCGATCTCCAAGGGCTGGAAGAAGGTCGCCATCCTGACCGACTCCAAGCAGGACTACAGCGTCGGCCTGACCGAGTTCTTCAAGAAGCACTTCACCGCCAACGGCGGCACGATCACCGGCGAACAGAGCTACGGCTCCGGCGACAAGGACTTCAAGGCCCAGCTCACCGCGATCAAGGCCGGCGCGCCCGACGCGATCTTCGCCTCCGGCTACTACAACGAGGTCGCCCTGATCGCCGTCCAGGCCCGCGAACTCGGCATCACCGTCCCGCTGCTCGGCGGCGACGGCTGGGACTCCCCCTCGCTGGTCGAAGTCGGCGGCAAGGCGATGGAAGGCTGCTTCTTCTCCAACCACTTCTCCAACGAGGACACCTCCCCCGCCATCCAGTCCTTCGTGAAAGCCTACGAGGCGAAACACGGTGCCAAGCCGGACGCGATGGCCGCCCTCGGCTACGATTCCGCGAAGATCCTGTTCGATGCCATCAAGCGCGCCGGCACGGTCGAAGGCAAGGCCCTGCGCGACGCGATCGCCGCCACCAAGGACTTCCCCGGCATCACCGGCAGCATCACGCTGGATGAAAAGCGCAACGCCAACAAGCCGGCGGTCATCCTCACGATCAAGGACGGCAAGGTGGTTTACACGGAGACGATCGCCCCCTGATCCGCCCCGGGACCAGCCACCTCCAACCCCGCCCGCACTTCCTTGGAGCAGTTCCTTCAGCAACTCCTCAACGGCCTGTTCCAAGGCTCCATCTACGCCCTCATCGCGCTGGGCTACACGATGGTCTACGGGGTGCTGCGCTTCATCAACTTCGCCCACGGCGACGTCTTCATGCTGGGCGCGTTCACCGCGCTCGGCTTGCACAAGGCCTTCGCCCCGATGCTGACGGCGATGCCCTGGCCGGTCTCGCTGATCCTGATCCTGATCGCCTCGATGGCGATTTGCGGCGCGCTCGGCATCATCATCGAGCTGCTCGCCTACCGGCCGCTGCGCAACCGCCCGCGGCTGAACGTTCTGATCACCGCCATCGGCGTCTCGCTGTTCATCGAATACACCGCCCAGCTTTTCTTCGGCGCCACCCAGCGTCCCTTCCCCGAGCTGATCCCGCGCACCCCCATCGCCAGCACCGGCGGGCTGACCATCTCGGTCGCCCAGGTCATCGTGCTCGCCACCACCATCACCCTGCTGATCGGCCTGCGGATCGTCGTGATGAAAACCCGGATGGGCCTCGCGATGCGCGCCCTTTCGCTCAACCCCACCGCCTCGACCCTGATGGGCGTGAACAACAGCGTGGTGATCTCCTTCACCTTCGGCCTCGGCTCCGCGCTCGCCGCGGCCGGCGGCATCCTCTACGCCTCGCTCTACCCGAGCATCGAGCCCTTCATGGGCATCCAGCCCGGCCTCAAGGCCTTCGTCGCCGCGGTGCTCGGCGGCATCGGCAACATCCCCGGCGCCGCCCTCGGTGGCTTCATCATCGGCATCACCGAAACCCTGATCAAGGGCTACGGCCAGAATTTCGGCATCCCGTCCGGCTACTCGGAAGCCGTCGCCTTCGTCATCCTCATCCTGATCCTCGTCTTCAAACCCTCCGGCATCCTCGGCAAGACCGAGCGCGAGAAAGTGTAAGCCCCGCATGAAGCGTTACGCCCCACAGATCGCGCTCATCGCCGTCCTCGCCGTCAGCCTGGGCATCTCGATGATGTCAAGCCAGCTCGATGCCTACTACCTCGACATCGCGCTCAACGTCGGCATCAACATCATCCTCGCCGTCAGCCTGAACCTGGTGAACGGCCACACCGGCCAGTTCTCGCTCGGTCACGCCGCCTTCATGGCCGTCGGGGCCTACGGCGCGTCGATCTTCACCCTCGAGGCCGCCGACAAACTGGTGCCCATGCTCGGCGGGCCAAGCACCTTCGCCACCGGCGTCGCCTTCCTCATCGCGCTGGTCATCGGCGGCCTCTGCGCCGCGCTCTGCGGCTGGCTGGTCGGCATGCCGTCGCTGCGCCTGCGCGGCGACTACCTCGCCATCGTCACCCTCGGCTTCAACGAGATCGTCCGCGTCATCCTCCAGAACACCAGCGGCGACGGTCCCTTCGGCGGCCCCCTCGGCTTGAAGGGCATCCCGGCCCACACCTCGTTCTTCTGGGTCTTCGCGATCGCCGGCCTCTGCGTCTACGGCGTCGCCTCGATGGTCAACTCGACCTACGGCCGCGGCTTCCTCGCGGTGCGCGACGATGAGATCGCCGCCGGCTCGATGGGCATCAACACGACCCGCTACAAGGTCACCGCCTTCGTCACCGGCTCTTTCTTCGCCGGTCTGGCCGGCGGCCTCTACGCCCACCTCCGCACCACGATCTCACCGGAAGGCTTCAACTTCCTGAAGTCCTTCGACATCGTGGTGATCGTCATTCTCGGCGGCATGGGCAGCACCGCCGGCGTGGTCCTCGCCGCGATCGTGCTAACGGTGCTCAACGAGTTCCTCCGCGACTTCGAGCAGTACCGGATGATCGTCTTCTCGCTGCTGCTCATCGTCATGATGATCGTCCGCCCGCAGGGCCTCCTGCCCTCCCTCCCCTTCCTCAAGCGGAAAAAAGCATGAGCACCGGCCTCGAACTCCAGGACGTGACGATCCAGTTCGGCGGCTTGAAGGCCGTCTCGGACCTGAGCTTCCACGTCGCCCCCGGCGAACTGGTCGGGCTGATCGGCCCCAACGGCGCGGGCAAGACCACCGTCTTCAACCTGATCACCGGCGTCTACACCCCGACTGCCGGCAAAATCCATTTCGAAGGAACCGCGGTGCCCGGCCGCAAGCCGCACGAGATCACCCGCATGGGAATCGCCCGGACCTTCCAGAACATCCGCCTGTTCGCGTCGCTGTCGGTTTTCGACAACGTCCGCGCCGCGATGATGATGCACCTGAAGCACGGCATCCTCCACTCGCTGACCCGCGGTCCCGCCTTCCAGGAAGAAGAAACCGCCATCGAAACCCGTGCGCTCGAGCTGCTCGACATCTTCGGCCTGGCCGACGCCCGCGACCAGAATGCCAAGAGCCTCAACTACGGCGACCAGCGCCGCCTCGAGATCGTCCGCGCCCTCGCCACCCAGCCGAAACTCCTGCTCCTCGACGAACCCGCCGCCGGCATGAACCCGTCCGAAAAGGACGACCTGATGAAGCTCATCCGTTTCATCAAGGACCGCTACCGGCTCGCCGTGCTGCTGGTGGAGCACGACATGAAGGTCGTCATGGGCATCTGCGAGCGCATCGCCGTGATCGAATACGGCGTGAAGATCGCCGAGGGCACGCCGAAGGAAATCCAGTGCCATCCGAAGGTGATCGAGGCCTACCTCGGAGTGAGTGCGGAGTGAAACCGACCGATTGACCGCGATGCTTGAAGTAAAAGACCTCCACGTTTCCTACGGCGCGATCAAGGCCCTCCATGGGGTGTCGCTGAAGGTGCCCGCGGGCAAGATCGTCACGCTGATCGGTGCGAACGGCGCGGGGAAATCGACCACCTTGCGCGCGCTGTCCGGCCTCGTGAAATCGACCGCCGGCACGATCCGCTACGACGGCCAGGACATCACCGGCCTGGCCCCGCACAAGATCGTCTCGCGTAGCCTTTGCCATGTGCCGGAAGGCCGCATGGTGTTCACCAACCTCACCGTCCGCGAAAACCTCGCGATGGGTGCATTCCTCCAGAAGGACAAGGCGTGGATCGCACAGCAGACCGACTACGTCTTCCACCTCTTCCCCCGCCTGAAAGAGCGTGAGAACCAGGCGGCCGGCACCATGTCCGGCGGCGAGCAACAGATGCTCGCGATCGGCCGCGCGCTGCTGAGCAAGCCGAAGTTCCTGATGCTCGACGAACCCTCGCTCGGCATCGCCCCGCTGCTGGTGAAGTCGATCTTCGAGCGGATCGTCGAAATCAACCGCGAGCAAGGCCTCACCATCCTGCTGGTCGAGCAGAACGCCAACCTCGCCCTCGACGTCTCCCACTACGGATACGTGCTGGAAACCGGCTCGATCCTGCTCGAAGGCCCGTCCGCCGAGCTGAAGGCGAACCCGCGGGTCCAGGAAGCGTATCTGGGCGCCTGATCTCCGTTTCCCCTTCATGAAAATCTTCACCGACCTCAAGGCCTCGCCCGAACTGATCGGCTGGCTGCGCGAAAGCATCGCGCCCCACGAACTGCTGCTCCCCGCGAGCGGCGCGACCTCGGTGCTCGCCGACGTCCCGACCGATCCGCTGATGCAGCAGGCCGACATCGTGCTCGGCCAGCCTCGCGTCGATGCCGTGCTTTCGTCACCGAACCTGAAATGGCTGCAAGTCAGCACCGCCGGCTACACCCGCTACGACACCGCGGAGTTCCGCGCCGAGATGAAAGCGCGCGGCATCCCGGTGACTAACAGCTCACACGTTTACGACGATCCCTGCGCCGAGCATGTCCTCGCCTTCATGCTGGCCAACGCCCGCCAGCTCCCCCGCGCCCTGGCGACCCGCTGCGCGAACGGCGCGCCGGAATGGAATGCGCTGCGGAGCGACAGCCGCCTGCTCCAGGGCCAGTCGCTGCTGATCATCGGCTACGGCGCCATCGCCGAGCGGGTGATCGAGTTGTTAGGGCCGTTCAAGATGAGCATCACCGCCATGCGCCGCACCGTGCGCGGCGACGAGAAGGTGGCGATCGTCACGCCCGACCAAGTCGCCGGCGCGCTGGCCGAAGCCGACCACGTCATCAACATCCTGCCCGACAACCCGGATTCGCTCCGCTGGTTCGACGCGCTGCGTTTCGCCCAAATGAAGCCGGGCTCCGTCTTCTACAACATCGGCCGCGGCACCACCGTCCACCAGGACGACCTCGCCGCCGCCCTCAAATCCGGCCACCTCGCCGCCGCCTGGCTCGACGTCACCGATCCCGAGCCGTTGCCCGACGACCACGTGCTGTGGACCTTTGAAAACTGCCACATCACCCCGCACACCGCCGGCGGCCAGTTTGAAGAGACCCGCGTGCTGATCGGCCGCTTCCTCGACAACCTCCGCCGCTACCAGGAAAACCAGCCGCTGGTGAACCGGATTTTTTAACGAAGGGAGCGCTGGCTTTAGTCGGCGTGGACCTTGCCCATCCCCGATTCACTTTTCCCATCCGTGTTCATCCCCTCCATCCACGGTGAAATCCCCCCTCCGTATCCTCCCCCGTCCTTGAACCGGGCCCACACGCCGCTTGCATGCCCGATCACCTCTCCTAGAGTCCGCCGCGGATGTCCCAGCCCCTAGTCATCGCCGGCCGCGAGTTCTCTTCCCGCCTTTTCACCGGCACCGGGAAATTCCCCTCCAACGAGTCGATGCGCGACGCCCTCGCCGCCTCCGGCACCCAGATCGTCACCGTCGCCCTGCGCCGCGCCGATCTGAGCGGCAAGGCGGATCCCTACGCGAACATCCTCGATTTCATCGATCCCGGGAAATACCTGCTCCTCCCGAACACCAGCGGCGCGATGAACGCCGAGGAAGCCGTCCGCCTCGCCCGCCTTGCCGCGGCCGCCGGCCTGCCGAAATGGATCAAGCTCGAAATCCACCCGGACCCGACCTACCTGCTTCCCGATCCGATCGAAACGCTCAAAGCCGCCGAGATCCTCGTGAAGGAAGGCTTCATCGTCCTCCCCTACATCAACGCCGACCCGGTCCTCGCCAAACGCCTTCAGGAAGCGGGCACCGCCACCGTGATGCCGCTCGGCTCGCCGATCGGTTCTAACAGGGGCGTCGCCACCCGCGACCAGATCCGCATCATCGTCGAGCAAGCGATCGTCCCGGTGATCGTCGACGCCGGCCTCGGCGCTCCCAGCCATGCCGCGGAGGCGATGGAGCTCGGTGCCGATGCCGTCCTGATCAACACCGCCATCGCCATCGCGTCGGACCCCGTCCGCATGGCCATCGCTTTCAAGAAAGCCGTCGAAGCCGGGCGGGAAGCTTACGAACTCGGCCTGCCCGAGCCCACCGACCACGCTTCCGCCACCAGTCCGCTCACCGGCTTCCTCGCCTCGTGAACCTCGCCGCCACGGTCACCTACGGCCTCGTGCTGGTGGCTTTCGGCGCACTCCATGTCGTCGCCTGGCGGGCCGCGGAAAAACTCGGCCCCAAGTCGAAGGCCGCCGCCGCCGTGGCCTCGGTCCTCCTCTGCCTGCCCGGCGCCTGGTTCGCCTTCTACTACCTCCACTGGCTGCCGGAACCGCCCTTCCTCTACGAACTCCGCGCGCTCCGCTTCGGCGAGTTCTTCCTCGCGCTGTTCGGTGCCGCGGCCGGCGTCTGGCGCTCCTGCCTGCCCAAGCTGCTGAAGCCTTTCCCCACGGCCGCCGGGGTCTTCCTGCTCACCATTCCCTTCCTCAAGCCGGTCTTCAACGCCCACGACCCCTCGACCTTGCAGGACCGCTGGGAGGACGACACCTGCCTGCAAAGCTCCGTCGTCACCTGCGGCCCCGCCAGTGCCGCCTGCCTGCTGCGCCACTTCGGCGACCGCCAGGTGACCGAGCGCGACCTCGCCCGCGAGGCCTGGACGTCTAACAGCGGCACCGAAGCCTGGCACCTCGCCCGCGCCTTGCGGCGACGCGGCTGCACCGTCCGCTTCCTCGCCCCCGACGGCCTGCCCGATCCCCGCGACCTGCCCGGCATCCTCGGCACCGGCAGCAAACGCGCCGGCCACTTCATCGTTCTCCTCTCGATCACCCCCGAAGAGATCGACTTCATGGACCCCCTCCGCGGCCGGGTGAAGATGACCCGCAAGGACTTCCTCAAGTGGATCGACTTCGAGCCCTTCTTCATGTCCGTCCAGAAGGCCGAACCCGCTCCCTAAGCTCAATTTAACCGGCTCGGGATCGCCGCCGAGTGGCACCGATTGGAGTGTCGCCTTTCGAGGCGACATGAAAACGGACGGGCGGCATCCTGCCGCCCGTCCCTTGACCCTGGAAGGGTCACGTCCGTGTCATGTCGCCTCGAAAGGTGACACTCCGATCACCCAACCCACCTGATCCCATTTGCCCACGATTGCCTCGCTAGGTCCTTTGCACACCCCTTTCCAAGCGATTTTCCGGCAGACAGGAGCGGCTCGGGGAGTAAAAGGAATCCACCCCTTGGATTTTCCCCGCTTTCAAATGCACTCGCGACAGGTTGATCGCCCATCTTTTTCTACTCTCTTCATCATGCGTTCCACACTGCTCCCCCTCGTTCTCTTCTACCCGCTCGCGATCGCCACCGCCGCCCCGCCGGCTGAAAGCATGCCGAACATCGTGGTCATCCTTGCCGACGACCTCGGCTACGGCGACCTCGGCAGCCAGGGGGCCAAGGGGATCAAGACCCCGAACCTCGACGCGCTGGCCCGCGAAGGGCTGCGCTTCACCGACGGCCACTCATCGGCTTCGGTCTGCACGCCGACCCGCTACTCCATGCTCACCGGCCAGTATTCCTGGCGGCAAAGGGCCACCGGGCTCGACAAGGGCGTGGCGAACGGGGACTCGCCGCTCTTGATCCCGACCGATGCCGTCACCCTCCCCGGCCTGCTCAAAGCGGCCGGCTACCGGACCGGACTGGTCGGCAAGTGGCACCTCGGCTTCGGCACTTCAAAGCCCGACTACAACCAGGATCTCAAGCCCGGCCCGCTCGAAATCGGCTTCGACGAGTTCTTCGGCATCCCCGCCACCAACGACCGCATCCCGACCGTCTTTGTCCGCGATCACCGGGTGGTCGGCTTGGACCCGAAGGATCCGATCCGCTACACTTACGAGGATCCCGGCAAGGATTCCCCGATGACGAAACAGGCCGCCGGCCGCGGACGCATCGGCTGGATGAGCGGCGGCAAGTCGGCCTGGTGGAAGGACATCGACATCGCCGACACGCTGACCGGCGAGGCGGTGAAATTCATCGAGAAACATCAGGAAAAGCCCTTCTTCCTCTGCTTCACCCCGCACGACGTCCACGCCCCGACCATCCCCCACCCGCGCTTCGTTGGCACCAGCGGCCTGGGGCCGCGGGCCGACATGGTTCATGAGCTCGACGGGTCCATCGGCGAAGTGCTCAAGACGCTGGAGCGGTTGAATCTCACGAAGAACACGCTGGTCATTCTCTCCAGCGACAACGGGGCCTACAAAACCGAGGAAGGCGAGCATCGGCCGAACGGCCCGTGGAAAGGCGAGAAGTCCCAGCTTTGGGAAGGCGGGCACCGGGTTCCCTTCATTGCGAAATGGCCAAGCCGCATCACGCCAGGATCGTCCTCCGCCTTGGTCAGCCTCATCGATCTCCCGGCCACCGCCGCCGCGATCGTCGGCACGGCGCTGCCCGCCGGAGCCGCGCCGGACGGCTTCAACCTGCTGGCCTTGATGACCGGCAAGGATCGTGACAAAGGCCGTGACCACTTGATCCTGATGAGCGGCAAGGGCGACCTTGCCATCCGCCAGGGACCGTGGAAATACATCCCCGACCTCGCCACCGCCAACGGCTGGGGATCGTGGATCAAGCCCGGCACGGAGGCGCCGCCAAAACCCGGCCTCTACCATCTGGGCGACGATCCCGGCGAAACCAAAAACCTCCACGCCTCCAAACCCGAAGTCTCGAAGCGCCTCGCCGCCTTGCTCGCAAAAGCGAAAACCACTCCTATCACCCGCCCTCAATGAAAACCCATCCCGCCTTTCTCGTCGTCTCCCTGGCCTCCCTCGCCCCGCTCTCCGCGGCGGTCCGGCTGCCTTCGCTCTTTTCCGATCACATGGTCCTCCAGCGCGATGGCGCGGTGCCGGTCTGGGGCTGGGCGGATCCCGGTGAAGCGGTGACCGTGAGCATCGCCGGCCAAAAGCAATCGGCGAAGGCCGGGGCCGATGGCAAGTGGTCGCTCAAGCTGGAAAAGCTCGCCGCCACCGGACCGCAGACGATGACCGTCAAGGCAAGCAACGAGATCACCATCAAGGACGTGCTGATCGGCGAAGTCTGGCTGGCATCGGGCCAGTCGAACATGCAGATGCAGGTCAACGGCGTGAACAATGCCCAAGGCGAGATCGCCAACGCGAAGTTCCCGGAGATCCGCATGTTCAGCGTCGAGCGCAAGACCGCCGAAACACCGCAGGCCGAATGCGGCGGCAAGTGGGAGGTCTGCTCGCCCGAAACCGTGGCGCGCTTTTCCGCCACGGCCTATTTCTTCGGCCGCGACCTCCACCAGACCCTCAAGGCACCCGTCGGCCTGATCAACTCGTCGTGGGGCGGCACCCCGATCGAGGGCTGGACCAGTGTCGATGCCCAACAAACGCTCCCCGCCTTGGCCCCTTCGCTTGAGTCGTGGAAGAAGCGCGTCGCCGCGCCTTTCGACGAAGAGCAGGCCAAGGCCCGCCACGCGAAGCAGATGGAAGTCTGGAAAAAGCAGAGCGCCAAGGCCAAGGCCGAAGGCAAAAAGCCGCCGCAGCAACCGCGGTCCGTGCCTGCCCCGCGGCTCGCCCCGAACCGCCCCGGCAATCTTTTCAACGGCATGATCGCCCCGCTGGTCCCCTACGCGATCCGCGGCGCGATCTGGTATCAAGGCGAGGGCAACGCGGGCCCTGCCGCCAAGCTCTACACCGAACAGCTTCCCCTGATGATCCGCGACTGGCGCAAGCGCTGGGGCCAGGGCGACTTCCACTTCGCCAGCGTGCAGTTGCCCGCCTTCAAGAAGCCGGTCGACGACCCTGCCGCCCCTAGCGGCTGGGCCTTGATCCGGGAGGCGATGCTCAAATCCCGCTCCTTGCCGAACACCGGCACCGCGATCGTGATCGACGCCGGCGACGCCGACAACATCCACCCCAAAAACAAGCAGACAGTCGGCAAGCGGCTCGGCCTCTGGGCTCGGGCGGAAGTTTACGGCGAGAAAATCCCTTCCTCCGGCCCGCTGCCCGCCGGCCATGAAGTGAAGAAGGGATCGATCGTGCTGAAGTTCACCCACACCGACGGCGGACTGAAATCGAAGGATGCCGAGCTCAAGGGCTTCGCCATCGCCGGCAAGGACCAGAAGTGGGTCTGGGCCACCGCGAAGATCGAAGGCGACACGGTGGTCGTCTCCAGCCCGGAAGTGAAAGCCCCGGTCGCGGTGCGCTACGCCTGGGCCGACAACCCGACCGCCCCCTTGGCCAACGGCGCCGGACTTCCCGCTTCGCCGTTCCGGACTGACGACTGGTGAGAACCCAGCGCCGCCACAGGCTCCGGCTTGCGGCCCGATGAAACAAGCGGCAAGTCCTATTCCCGCTTGCGGAAACTCATCGGCGCTGCATCGAGCTGGCTGCGGAACACGGACGCCATGTACTCCGCCGTGCTGAAGCCCGACTTCTCCGCAACCACCGACACCGGGAGCTTCGTCCGCTGCAAAAGGTCGATCGCCCGCTCGATCCTCACCCTTCGGATCTCCGACGCCGGTGAGCGGCCCAACATGCGGTGAAAGCGCTGCTCCAGAGCCCGTCGGCACAGCCCCGCGTGCGCCGCCACGTCGCTCACCCGCATCGCCCGCGCCGGATCCTCCCGGATGTAGCGCAGCGCCTTCACCAGGCACGGGTCCTCCACCGCTAGCGTCTCGGTCGACTGCCTCGTCACGACTCCCAGCGGCGGGATCAGGATATCCTTCCGTCCCGTTGCACGCTTCCGGTTCATCAGTTGATCGAGCCGCTCCGCCGCGCGGAAACCGATCTCTTCCGCCGCCGGATTCACCGCCGAAATCGGCACCGGGGCCACCTTGCAAAACAGATCGTCGTCCGAGCCGCTCATCACCGAAACCTCCTCCGGAACCTTCATGCCCGCTGCCGCGCAGGCATAAAGCAGCTCGCGCGCACTACCGGTATTCCAAGTCAGGATCGCCACCGGCTTCGGCAAGGACAGCAACCACTCGACCAGCCGGTCGAGATCCAGCATCCAATCGGACTCTGCCGCGCCGCGCAACGACGCCGCCGCATACAGCGAACAATCGAAGCCCTCCGCTTCGGCGATCGCGCGGAACGTCTGCTGATGCTCCGCCACATAGTCCAAACCCAGGAGGCTGAAGTAGCCAAAATGACGGAAGCCGCTGTTGAGGAAATGATCCGCTGCCATCCGCGCGGCCTCCTTCTGGTTGGTGATCACCCGCGGAAAATCCACGCCCGGCAGCTCGATCCCGGACACGTTCACCACCGGCAACCCCAGCTTTTGCAACTGGTCCGCCAACTCCGGGAAACCCACCCGGGCGATCACCCCATCCCCCGTCCACCCCGGCGGCAGCCAGCGCCGCTGCTCGACCCCGCGCGGCTCGACGAAAAGCTGCCACCGGGAATGCTCGCTCTCATACTGGTGCAGTCCCTCGATGATCCGCCGGCCCCAGCTCGTGGAGGTATCGACCAGCACCGCCACCCGACGGGACGGCTTGATCACGGAGCGTGGATTCGTCATCGGCAGTTGCGCTTTCTTGTAAGATTTATTTGAAATTTGAACATCAACCGCAAGCGGCATTTGCGACCTCATTCGATCCGTTTCAATTCCTCTCCTCCCTATCAGAGAGGCGCATTTTCGTAGAATTGATGCGCAAACGTGCCTAGCTCTTTCTGCCGTTGTGTATACAATCGAAGTCGAGTTATCTCTGAATCCCGGCTCAACCCAAGACCCGGCCCGTTTTCCAAACCCAAGCCCGAAGATGATTTCAAACCCATCCGCAACCCGCGAAGCCCGCGGCTTTGCCCTCGTGATCTCCCTCAGCCTGATGGTGCTGCTGGTGGTGGTCGCTGTTGGTCTGCTGGGTCTCAGCGCCATCTCCCTGCGCAGCTCAACCCGCTCGGAAGCCATGGAGACCGCCAAGGCAAACGCCCGCATGGCGCTCACCCTCGCTTTGGGCGAACTGCAAAAAAGCACCGGCCCGGACCAGCGGGTCACCATGACCTCAGGCCTGAAAACGGGCGATGCCCCTCCAAACACCAGTTGGACGGGAGCCACCAACGTCACGCCCGCCTCCCTGACTCCCGATGCGAAAAGCGCCAAAGTAACTTGGCTTGTCAGCGGTGAGGATCCGGACCCAGCCAACGTTCTGGTGAAGTCCACCAAATTGGACCAAGGGGATGCCCTCAAGCTCGGCAGCTTCAAGAGTTCCCCCACGGCGACCACGGAACTGCTCGCTCCCGTGGTCAATATCACCGAAGGCAAGAGTCAAGGCCGCTACGCCTGGTGGATCGGCGATGAAGGCACCAAAGCCCGGATCGATGTGACCAAGCCGGAGGCCGCGCCCGCCACGGAACGCGACCGCCTGACCCAATCCCAAGTCCCCCTCGAAGCCGGCATCGCGAAGCTCGGCGAGTCTTGGTCCGATTTCGCGGACGGCGGGACCGTCGACAAGGACGCGCTGATCTCGATGCCGACGGCCTCACTCGCCGCTGTGGACCCGACGCTGGCCACCGAATACTTCAATGACGTCACCACCGGCGGCTTTGGGCTGCCCGTCAACGTCGCAACGGGCGGCATGAAGGTGGATCTTTCCCTGGTCTTCGACCGGTCTCAGTCGGGCAAGAAGTTCGGGGAGATCTATTGCGGGGCCACTCCCACGGCCACGACAGTGAACCAAGCGTCGCTCTACACGTTCGCCACCAAGTCAGCTGCCAAGTTCTACCTGAGCGACGCCATCAGCAAGAACGGCAGCCTGCCCACCGGGCCGAACTGGGGCAATCTCTGGAACTACGCCACCCTCTGGCAAACGTTGAACGGCCAGAAGATCCCGGTGGTCGGTGCCAATCCGCTTGTGGAGTCCGATCTCCGGTTCAAGACCTGGCTACCCTACACGAACTCGAATCTGGGGAGCTTCCGCCGGGACATCCAGCAAACTAACAGCCCGGTCGCTCCGGTGCTCTCGATGTTCCAGATGGGTTTCCGCCTGAACTCCGAACTTCTTCCTCCCACGACACCTCCCTCCAGCACGGTCTTTTACAAGGCGCAAATCGGAATCCAACCGGTGCTGGGGCTTTGGAATCCCTACAACGTCGTCATCACTGCGGCTCCCTACCGCTTTGATTGGGCGCTTTATCCCTATTTCCGCTTCAACTACGCCAAGCGGGGAACCGACGGGAAATTCTCCGATGGACGGCTTACAAAGCTCTGGCTCCGCGAGGAATGGACAGCTGGCACGAGCGTAATCCCCACACCCGACAACGGCGGCGGCGGGAAATACCTGACCTTGGAGACACCTTCCATCGACCTGCAACCGGGCGAGTTCAGACTGTTCTCGGTGCTTGACCGCATCGTGGTCAAAGCCGGCCAGACCTATCCTCTCAAATCCGGATGGAGCGAGAAGGGTGCCTTCATCGTCGACCTGAAAGACGACACCGGCAGCGTCCGCCTAGTGCCGAAAGGCTACAGCGCCTGGTTCGGCGACATCGTGCTGCAGGACACCCAGAGCAACGAGGTGAAGTCGAAGTTCCCGACGCTTGACCTCGTCAACGTCGCTTCGACCTGGTTCACGCTCAAGTCCGGCAACACCATCCTGCTCCGCTCCACCGAACTCTGGAACGGCGGCGGCGATCCTTCGGCGAAGAACGACCTCAAGGTTCCGGAGCCGGTCATTTCCGGTTCTTCCGGCGGACTGGACACAACCAAGACCACCTACCTCATTGATGACCTAACGGGGGACAAGGTGACTCCCAACATCGCCACCTGGAGTTTTTTCAGCCGCACCACCGCCCAGGTCGAAGCGCCGGATGAAGCCCAGCGCTTGCGCGGTTGGATCGATTCGAATCCGCGGGCACTGGTGACCAATTCGCTCTGGGATGGATCGAAGATCCAAAGCGATGGCAAATCCACCGGATGGCACACCACCTCGCAGTTCCTCGGCGCGTGGAACGCGCCGGGCAAGCCCAAGGAGGTGGGCGACGGGAAGGGCGGGAACCGCGGGCTGTTGAGCGAAGGCGGCAGCGCCCCGTCCGAGCCTGAAGTCAGCAGCTCCGACGGCCGCTACCAAGGCTTCGGTGGTGGCTCCAACACTCTGGCGGGCGGTAAGACCAATGTCATTGTCTACGACGTGCCTCGCTCGCCACTCGTTTCCCTCGGCCAGTTCCAACACGCACAACTCTCGCGCTACAACTTCGAGCCTGGATTCGTGGTCGGAAACTCTTATGCGAACCCACGGGTTCCGCTTGCATCCACCATCAATCCGAATTTCACCGGCATCAGCGGACTGGATGTCACGGACCTTTCCTACGACGTGAACAAGAAGCTCTGGGACGGCTTCTTCTTTTCCACGCTGGGTCTGGACTATGTCAACGGCACCGGTTCCTCGTTCGACAAATTCTTCGACATCAAGAAACTCGGATCCGGGGAAAGCGAGCTGCCCAATCCCCGCATGGTCTTCGCCCCGCTCCTTGGCGATACCACCATCGACAAGATCCTTTCCGACAACCCCGACCGAGCGCCGGAGGCCATCGCCGCGCGGATCCTTCTGAAAGGCGCGTTCAACGTCAACTCCACCTCCAGGACCGCCTGGAAGGCCGTCCTGTCCTCCATGGCCACATCCCGGTTGCCCGTGCTCGACCCGAAAGCCGGCACCGCCTCATGGCAGAACCCGGAAGGCACCCGCTTCAACCGCTTCGGCCACGTGATCGCGAACAAAGCTTATCAAAAGGGTGATCCAGGCGACGACGATCCCTTCTGGCAGGGCTGGCGCAACCTGTCGGATACCGAACTGGATGAACTTGCCGGAGAGATCGTCACCGAGGTCAAGGAGCGCGGACCGTTCCGCTCGATGGCCGAGTTCGTCAACCGCAACCCGAATTCCAGCAACACCAAGCATCAGCTCAAGGGCCCCCTCCAGGCAGCTTTGGATCGGGTGATCAATGTGGGCTTCCCGACTTCGGTCGGAAAGCCTGCCCGCGTCCCCACCGGGTCGCAGTTCTCACCCGCAGTGACCGATGAAAACTCGGCAGTCGGAAGCGCCTCCTACCTCCTGCAGGGCGATCTGCTTCAGTCGCTCGCGCCGATTCTCCAGGTGCGTTCGGACTACTTCAGAATCCGTACCTGCGGCGAGACCCTGGATTCCGATGGAAACGTGATCGCCCGCGCCTGGTGCGAAGCCTTCGTCCAACGCACCAGCGACTATTCGGACCCGCAGGATGCCAGCCACAAGAGCCCCGCCGAACTCAGCTCCGGCACCAACGAAACCTTCGGTCGCCGCTATCAAATTGTTTCCTTCCGCTGGCTCCCGGGTTCTGAGATCTAAAACCACCTCATGAAGAAAACCGTCGCCATCCTCCTCGGCTTGCTCGCACTTCCTGGCCTGTCCGAGGAGGTGACGGTCAATACCGAGATTGTAACCATCGCATTGGACAGCTCCGTCTCCGGACTGTTCTTCCACAACGGTAAAGACATCTCGGTCTTCCAAGCCAATACCACCGGAATCGGCGAACCTCTCACCTACAAGGGCCCCCGGCGCTTCATACTCCGGGCTTCTGAGGCGGAGTTCTCCATGAAGCCTCCGCTACCTGCTCCGGTCGCAGCGGTCGATCTCCCGCTCGATTCGGATCGCGTCCTGCTGGCGTGCCTGAAGACCGGCAATGCCCCCTTGAAGATCATCGCTTACGATATCGGAAAGGCTCGCATCGGTGCGGGTGACTACCGGTTCTTCAACTTCTCACACTCGGTGATTTCGGTGATCTTCGGTGGCAAGAAATTCGCTGTGAAGCCCGGCGAGGAAACCTTGGCGTCCCATGCTTCCTGGAAGGAGGAAGTGATGGAAATCGACATGGCCATGGCGATCGTCAAGGACAACAAGGTCAAGCCGGCCTACTCAAGCCAGTGGGGAAACCGGCCCGGCCGCCGCAACTATGTATTCATGTTCGACGGACCTCAGGAGTACAAACCGATCAAGATCTGTCGCTTCTTCGACGTTCCCTCCTCCGCTCCCGCGGCTCCTTGATCTCCCGCGATTACTCTCACTGGATTCTTCCGGGATCATCATCGAAATCGCCGACCGGATGCTTCGCCACCATTTCACCATCTTCACCGCGCTGCTCTCCATCGCGCTGGGCACCCTCGCGCCGCTGTCCGCCGCGACGCCCACCGGGGCCGGCTGGAACCTCGCGTGGAACGACGAGTTCGAAGGCACCACGATGGACACCACCAAGTGGCGGCACTGGCTCCCCGGCGCCCGCCGCGATGCGGTGAACTCCCCCAGCGCCGTCGCCGTCGCCGATGGAGAGCTCTCCATCTCCACCTACACCAGCGGAGGCACCCACTACACCGGGATGATCTCCACCCAGGACACCTATCCTTACACCTACGGCTACATCGAGGCCCGCATCGACTACGACAGCTCGCCCGGCATGTGGTCCGCCTTCTGGATGCAATCGCCCACCATGGGAAACCCCATCGGCTCGCCAAACAGCGCCGGCACCGAGATCGACATCTGCGAGCACCGCAAGATCGACGGCAGCGGCGCCAGCATCGACGGCCTCGTGGTCGGGAACATCCACTGGGATGGTTACGCCGCCGCCCACCGGAGCACCGGCTACACCTCTCCGAATCTCGGTCTGGGCACCGGCTACCACATCTACGGCATGGAGTGGACGCCCACCCAGCAGAAGTTTTACATCAACGGCGTCCTGCGTTGGACCATCAACAACAACGCCGCGAATTCACCCGTCTCCCAACGCAGCGAATTCATCATCCTCAGCAGCGAGGTCGACGACTCCAGCACCACTTGGGCAGGACCGATTCCCGCCGCGGGCTATGGCACGCTCGCCACCACCACCACGAAGATGAAGGTCGACTACGTCCGCGTCTATCGCCGTGCCGAGACCGTGGTGAATGGCGACTTCGAAGGGAAGGTCGGCCCCTTCAGTTCCACCGGCCAGGCCACATGGTCCGCCACCGATGGCCGCAGCGATCCCACCTCCGCCAGGATCGCCCCCACCTCCGGCGGCTCGTCGGTCGAGCAAACCGTCCGCGGCCTGCTGCCCGACACCCCCTACGTCCTCACCGCCTGGGGCAATGCCGGCACCACCTCGCCCGGCCTCTTCATCGCCGCCAAGAACTACGGCGCTGCCCAAACCGGCCAGACCCTGGGCTCCGGCACTTACACCAAGGCCACCGTTCCCTTCACCACCGGCCCGAACAACCGCAGCGCCGCGGTCTTCGCCTACTCCGCCAACATCGGCTCCACCGGCTTCGCCGATGATTTCCTGCTCCGCCGCGCCGGCACCGTGCCCAACGGCAACCTCGAACACGACGCGTCCTTCGCCTGGAGCAGCTCCTACGGCGGCGCGACCGTCTCCACCGCCTCCACCAACGATGGCGAGTTCGCCTGGCAAATCCCCGCCAGCGGCTCCAGCGCGGGCGTCGAACAGGAGGTCGTCGGCCTCACCCCGTCCACCGCCTACCGCCTCAGCGGCTGGACCACCAACGGCAACGCCGGCCTCACCTTCGGCGTGAAAAACCACGGCGCATCCCAAGTCACCACCACCCGGTCGTCTAACACCTGGGCCCGCGCCACCGTCGACTTCACCACCGGCTCCGCCAGCACCACCGCCACCGTCTTCGCCTTCCGCTCCTCCAGCGCGCAGACCGCCTACGCCGATTCCTTCTTCCTCCATCAACCGCTCGCCGCGCCGTGGACCAGCCTGGACCTCTCGACCACCGGCCGCTCCGGCACCGCCGGTCGCCTCGGCGACCGCCTCGTCCTCCAGGCCGGCGGCAACAACCTCGGCAGCAATGCCGACCCCATCCATTTCCTTCACCAGCCGCTCAATGGCGACGGCAGCATCACCGCCCGCCTCGTCGGCGTGGACACCACCGCCTACCACGCCAAGGCCGGCCTGATGATCCGCGAATCGACCGCCGCCGGTGCCCGCAGCGCCGCCGTCGTCTGGGGACCGGTCAATCAGCTCGTCGAATTCAACCGCCGCACCGCGACCGATGCCGCCGCCAGCTCGACCACGACCCCGCGCGACATCATCGACCCGCCCTGGCTCCGCCTCACCCGCCGCGGCAACACCTTCACCGCCTACCGCTCGCCCGATGGCCAATCCTGGACCCGCGTCGGCTCGCCGCAGACCATCGCCATGTCCGCCAGCGCCCTCGTCGGCATCCCCGCCTGCGCCGGCGACACCACCCGCCTCGCCGAGATCGCCGTCGATGACGTGACAATCACCGCGCCCGTCGCCGATGTCCTCATCACCTCGCCCGCCGACGGGACCACGCTGTCCGGCACCGGCCACAGCCTCCGCCTCGCCGCCACCGTCACCTCCACCACCGCCCCGACCCTCGCCTGGAGCAAAGTCAGCGGCCCCGGCACCGTCACCTTCGCCGATCCCTCCCTCGCCACCACCACCACCGCCTTTTCGGCCACCGGCAGCTACCGCCTCCGTCTCACCGCCACCACCGCCGCCGGCATTGGCAGCGCCGACCTCACCGTCCACGTCGCCCCCGCCGCCGCCGCCGATCCATCCCTCGTCCTACACCTGAAACTCGACGAGTCCTCCGGCACCGCCGCCAGCGACAGCTCCGGCAGCGCCAACCACGCCACCGCCACCGGCGGCCTCGCATGGCAACCCGCCGCCGGCGCGATCACCGGCGCGGCCGGTTTCAACGGCACCGATTCCTACCTCGCCGTCCCCGACAACGCCTCCCTCGACAACACCGCCGCCTTCACCCTCTCCTACTGGTTCCGCGCGGAAACGCTCGGCAACAACACCGGCCTCGTCGCCAAACGCGTCGGTCTGAACGACAACAACTCCTACGGGTTCTTCCTCGGCCTCGATGGCAAGCTGTCCGTGGATGTGAACTCCTCTAACAACCGCTTCACCAGCAACACGACCTTCAACAGCGGCACCTGGTATCACATCGCACTCGTGTTCGACGGCAGCCTCGCCGAGGCCCAGCGCAGCAAGCTCTTCGTCAACGGCGTGCTTGATGCCACCGCGGCGGAAACCAGCACGTCCGTTCCGAACTACGCCTCGTCGCTCCACATCGGCGTGCTCGCCCCGGGAGGAAACGTGTTCGACGGCTTGATCGACGAGGTCCGCTTCCACCGCCGCGCCCTCACCGGCACCGAGGTCGCCGCCCTTGAAAGCGCCACCGACACCTTCGCCCCGGCCGTGTCCGCCGGTCCCGCCCCCGCCGCCATCGTCGGCATCGCCGCCGATCTAACAGGCACTGCCGGCGCCGAAGCCGGCCCCGCCCCCACGGTGCTTTGGAGCAAAGTCAGCGGCCCCGGCACCGCGACTTTCGCCAACTCGACCGCCGCCGTCACCACCGTCACTTTCGACCAAGCCGGCACCTACCTCCTCCGTCTAACAGCCACCAACCCGGCCGCCCAAACATCCGCCGATCTCAGCGTCACCGTCAGCCATCCGCCGCCGCTCGTTACCATCGTCAATCCCCCCCGCCCCGGTCGCCCTTGCCGACACCGCGCATGTCCTCCGACTCACCGCCAGCGCCAGCACCAACGGCGCGCCCGGCAGCCCCGTGATCGCCTGGAGCCAGCTCAGCGGTCCCGGCACCGCGACCTTCGCCGATCCCGCCGCAGCCGACACCACGGCCAGCTTCTCCGCCCCCGGCAGCTACCTCCTCCGCTGCACCGTCACCAACATCGGCGGCAGCGCCAGTGCCGATGCCTCGGTCAGCATCGCCGCCCCCGCCACGCTCGGCCTGCGACAGGGCGAGAACAGCTACTCCCACGCCGCCACCGTCCTCCGCAGCGATAGCAACGTTTGGAACTCCGGCGCGCGCGACCAGCTCCTTATCGGCAAGTCCGCCGCCTCCGCGAATTTCTTCCGCGGCGTCCTCTCCTTCGGTCTAACAGGCATCCCCGCCAACGCCACCCTCACCGGCGTCTCTCTCGACCTCTGGACCCACCCGAGCCAAGCCGGCACCGGCAGCGTCGCCGCCCTCGAACTCCGCGAACTCGCCGCCACCCCGGTCGAAGGCAGCGGCGACAGCGGCAGCGACTCCAACGTCGGCGCCGGCACCGGCGCGACCTGGGTCAACCGCACGACCACCACCGCCTGGACCAGCCCCGGCGGCGACTTCGGCCCGACAGCCCTCTCCACCGTCTCAGGATTCAACGCCACGACGTTGGCTGCCAAGAAGACATTCCCGTCCTCCGCCGCCTTCCTCGCAGCCGCCCAAGCCGCCCTCACCGCCGGCCAACCGCTCAACCTGATGCTTCTCTCTCCACTCACGGAAAGCACCGCCACCGCCGCCTTCACCCGCATCACTTCCGACGACCACCCCACCCTCACCCAACGCCCGCGCCTCACCCTCACCTGGTCGTCGAACCCCGCTCCCGTCATCCATCCCGGCCCCGCGCCCGCCGCCATCGCCGGGACCGCCGCCACTCTAACAGGCACCGCCACCGGAGCCACCACCACAAACTGGTCCCTCGCTTCCGGCCCTGGCACCGCCACCTTCGCCGCCGCTAGCAACCCCGCTACCACCGTCATCTTCAGCCAACCCGGCAGCTACTTGCTCCAGATCACCGCTTCTAACAGCTCCGGCGAAACCAGAAGATCGATTTCGGTCGAAGTGATCACCCCCCGGCAAAGCTGGCGCTTCACCCACTTCGGCACCACCCAGGACACCGGCACCGCCGCGGACGCCTTCGACGCGAACGGCGACGGCGAGACCAACCTGATGGAATTCGCCACCGCCCAGAATCCCCACGCCGCCACGCTCGCCACTCCCACCCTCGTGAAAAGCGGCAGCACCCTCGAGTTCACCTACACCCGCTCAAATGCCGCCATCGCCGATGGCATCCTTTTCGCCGTTGAGTGGGACGACACACTCGCCGCCATCGTCTGGAGCGACGTCGGCGTCACCGAGCAACTCCTCGGCAACAACGGCACCCTGCAGACCGTGCGCGCCAGTCTTTCCGCCGGAGCAGCGACTCGACGCTTCGTCCGGCTCCGCGTCACCGAACCTCCGCCCCCCTAACAGGACCATCCGCCTTGAAAGCCCTCCTCGCGATCCTCATCACGCTGCTCTGGGTTTCGCAGCCCGTGGTGCTTGCCGCCGAGGATCTGGTGATCTACCTACCGGTCCCGGGCCTCGCCGCATCGGAGCACTACACGGTCCGGGTCCGCCCGGCGAAGGACGGCGGCGAATGGCGCAGCGCCTTCCCTTGGGAAACCGCCTGCAAGACCGTCGACAAGAAGACCGACGCCTACTTCGACCACCTCGCCGGCTGGACCCACGCCTACGTGAACTTCGAAACCGCCGGCCCCGTCGAAGTCGAGATTTCCCGCGCCAACGGCGACCCGATCCGAACCGCCGCCGTGCACCCGCAACGCAAGGCCTCCGACTGCAAGGTCAAGGACGGCAAGGTCTTCGTGAAGCTCGACAAGCCCTGTCTCGTCGCCGTCGACATCGACGGCCGGATGGACGGCCAGGACACCGGCAAAGGCTACAAGGGCCCGCCCATCCACACGATCTCGTTGTTCGCCAATCCTCTGTTAGAAGGCAAACCGGAGCCCGGCGACCCCGGCGTCTTCACCGTGAAACCCGGCGAGATCCCGCCCTCCGACGGACCATGGACCACCCTCCATTTCCTGCCCGGCGTCCACGACATCGGCCTGGCCTTCCCCCTCCGCGCGAACCGCAACTACTACATCCCCGGCGATGCGATCGTTTACGGCACCTTCTCCAACACCAAGTGGGGCGACGGCCAGCACATCCGCATCTTCGGCCTCGGCACCTTGTCCGGGGCCCGCCTGAAGCATCCCGGCTACGTCGCTCCCGCGGTCCCGGAGAAAGATCACGCACGCTATCGGCCGATCGAACTGGTCGGCACCACCGACACCCGCGTCGAAGGCATCACCATCGCCGACTCCGCCACCCACTCGCTGATGCTGATCCATCCCTACAAGGCGGGTCACCCCAACGAGATCAAGTGGACCAAGATCTTCACCTGGCGCGCGAATGGCGACGGCATCAATCCCTTCGGCAACACCTTGATCGAGGACTGCTTCCTCCGCACCCAGGACGATTCGCTTTATGTCAGCGGCCTCGGCATCCGCCGCTGCGTGCTGTGGAACGATGCCAACGGCTCGTCCTTCGTCCTCAGCAGCCTGCCGCAACTCACCGACCGCAAGCTGATCGTCGAGGACTGTGACGTCATCTACTCGCGCGCCAAGTGGCACCACTGGAGCGGTGGCCGCGTTTTCAACATGCGCGGCGAGGGCGGCGGTGCGGCCGGAGCCGGGGTGGTCTTCCGCAACATCCACATCGAGGACCCGCGGCCGACGCTTCAGCAGTTCTTCGTCTGCATGACGATGCCGGCACCCTACTCGAAGAACGCGGAGAAGCGCACAGCTGGCGATCTTTCCGGCGTCCTCTTCCAGAACATCTCGATCGCCGCGCCGAGCGTCCTCGGCGAACCGCAGATCCTCCATGGCCACGCCGACGCCCGCATCCGGAACCTCACTTTCGAAAACCTCACTCTCGACGGCAAACCCGTGACCGGAGCGGAGTTCTTCAAGGTGAACGATTCCGTCGACAGCCTCCACTTCAAGCCCGCGACCGAGCCATGAATCCTAGCTGCCTCGCCGCCCTGTTCCTCGCACCGCTAACGGCTCTTGCCGATGCCTCGCCGCATCCCGACGTGATGACCATCCCGGCGGACTTGGCAAACCCACCCCTCACCCCCGGCGAACCGGCTCCCGGCAAAATAGTCCTCCAATCCTTGCCCGCCTACGCCGGGACCGAGGTGGCCCACACGCTTTACCTCCCGACCGACTGGGCGGCGGGAAAGCGCTTCCCGGTCATCATCGAATACCTCGGCAACAACTGCCGCGTCCGGGATAACAAGAACATCGGCTATGCCCTCAGCGGCGGCAAAGGATTCATCTGGGCCGTGCTGCCCTACGTCAGCCCGGATGCCAAACGCGACATGGACTGGTGGTGGGGCGATGTCGCTGCCACCGTCGCCTACGCCAAGCAAGTCGTGCCCGCCATCTGCCGGCAGTGGGGCGGCGATCCCGATCAGGTGATTCTAACAGGATTCTCGCGCGGCGCGATCGCCTGCAACTACATCGGCCTGCATGACGACGAGATCGCCAGGCTCTGGCGCGCCATCATTCCGGTCAGCCATTATGACGACGCCCACACCGCCTGGGGCATGACACCCGAAGAGCAAGGCCGGGCCCTGGAACGTCTTCGCCGTTTGGGAAAAACTCCCCAGTTGATCTGCGGCGAGCATTCCTCCCGCCCGGCCCGCGGCAGCGATGCCAAGCTGCTGGGACTCATCACGGAGAAGAAGCTGACCACCTTCGCCACAGCGAAGTCAGCCTTGGGACTGGAACCTCTTACGGACCTCGAAGGCACCCGGGAATTCATCACCAAACACCTTCCGCAAGGCCGCTTCACCCTCATCGACCTCCCGTGGGTCAATCACGGGACCACGGTCCTGCACCGGGATACCCCCGAGCGCCGGCAGATCCGGACCTGGCTCCGGGAAGTCCTTCGCGAAGCGCCCGCAAAATAGCTTACGATCCGACTCACATGAAACACGTCATCGCCCTAGTCACATCCCTGTTGTGGCCGCTTGCTGCGGCAGAGTTCCGCTCCGACTGGCAAGGGACACGCCCATGGGTGGGGCCCGAGTACTGGGCGGGGCCGCTGTATGACTGGGAGACCGTGGATGGAGCCGTGGTTGCCGTGGCGGCGAAAGATCGTCTGCTCCACCTGCTAAGCCACCGGCCATTGGAACCGCGGAAGGGCTTCCAAATGCGGGTTTCGGTTGAGCTGCTCCCACCCGGCAAGCTTTCGAATCCGGAATCGGTATGGGCCGGCATGGCGGTGGGAGTAAAAGGCATGATGGAGGATCCCCGGCACGTCGCGATGTGGCCGAAGCAACGCATTGCGGCAGCCGTCCGCGCCGATGGCCGGCTCGCGCTCGGTCCGAACGCGGTCTCCGACGGGGTTCTAACAGGCGAGGGGCCGGTCGAACTCGAACTGACCGCACACGACGGCGAACTGCGGCTTACCGGAACCCGCGGTGGGAAATCGGCTTCGGTCGGGATGCCGGTGAAAGCGGAGGAGTTGACAGGAAACCTGTGCCTTGCCGCATCATCTCCGCGCCAACCGAACGACAAACGGGGGGCGATCCAAGCGCGCTTTCGTGATTGGAGCCTTTCGGGAGAGGGCATCGGCACCACCGGGGTGGAGCCCTTCGGTCCCATCCTGTGGACCCAATACACCCGACAGGGAAACCAGGTGAAGCTTTCCGCGCAAATGGCTCCGATGGGCAAGTCGGACGCGAAGGAGGTGAAACTCGATCTCAAACAGAACAACGAATGGCGCGAAGCCGGCGTGGCGGTGATCGATCCCCTCGCCCGGACCGCGATTTTCCGGACGGAGGTTCCGGCGGGCGCGGTGGAATACCGCGTGCGCTACCCTTGGAAAGGCGGGGACGCCCGGTGGTCCGGCACCTTCGCCAACGATCCGGGAACATCCGGTCGCCCGCTGAAGATCGGGGCGTTCTCATGCGACAACGGCTATGCGTTTCCGTTGCCGACGATGGCGCGCAACGTGACGCTCCAGGATCCCGACCTGTTGTTCTTCGCCGGCGACCAGATCTATGAGAGTTACGGCGGCTACGGCCTTGTGAGAAATCCGGTGGACAAGGCGATGCTCGACTACCTGCGCAAGTTCTATCAGTTCGGCTGGACCTGGCGCGATCTGCTGAAAGACAAACCTTCGATCATCCTTCCCGACGACCATGACGTGTTCCAGGGCAACCTGTGGGGAAACGGCGGCCGCGCCGCGGGGAGCCCGGAGGCAGGCGGCTACACGATGCCGGTCGAGTGGGTCAAGGCCGTCGAGCGCACGCAGACCGGTCACTTGCCGGACCCGGTGGATCCCGCGCCGCTCCCCAGCGGCATCGGCGTGTATTTCACGAAAATGACCTGGGGCGGCGTGCCGATGGCGATCCTCGAAGACCGCAAGTGGAAGTCCGGCCCCGGTGCCGTGCTGCCGAAAGGACCCAAGAATTCGGAAACATCGGCGGCAGCGGTCGATCCGCCCGGCGCCAACCTGTTAGGCGAACGGCAGGAACGCTTCCTCGGCGAGTGGGCCGCCGCCACCGCGGGCGAACCGCTGCGTCTCGTGTTTTCCCAGACGATCTTCTGCAAGGGCCACACCCACACCGGCCCCACCCTCAACAAGAACCACTTCGACTGGGATAGCAACGGCTGGCCAAGGTCCGGACGTCAGCGCGCGCTGCAACCCCTCAAGGGAAACCGCACCCTGATGCTACATGGCGACCAGCACCTCGGGCTGCTGGTCCGGCACGGCATTCATGACTGGAACGACGGCCCGTGGGCCTTCATGGTCCCCGGCACCGCCAACGGCTGGCCGCGCGCCTGGTGGCCGGAGGATGGCGGGATCGCCGGGGATTTCACCGATCCCTTCGGCAACAAGTTCAGCGTGCTCGCCGCAGCCAATCCTGAGAAGGGCAGTAACAGCCTGAAGCCCCAAGTGACGGATCCGCCGGAAACCGTGGCGCAGCGCAAGGGCTCGGGCCACGGCATGGTCATCATCGCCCCGGACCGGAAATCGGCGGTGCTCGAAATGTGGCGCTACCAATTCGACGCGAAGAATCCGCAGCCCGGCGACCAATTCGAAGGATTCCCCCAAACCATCCGCTTCGGCGACTGAGAATCCGTGAAACAATCGCCCGCATTCAGATCTCTCGCTGTTCTGACGCTTCTGCCATTCGCTGCCCTGAAGGCCGCCGAGGCACCCGCAGGAAGGCCTAACATCATCGTCATCCTCACCGACGACCACGGCTGGGCGGACCTCGGTGCGAACGGCGTGGACCGCCACATCCGCACGCCGAATCTCGATCAACTCGCCGCCGACGGCGTTCGTTTCACCAGAACCAAGTCAAATGAACTCTGAGGCCCGACTCCCCATCCACGTATGAATCTTGGAATATCCCCTATCATCGCCCTGCTGCTCGCGCCGCTGGCCACCCTCCACGCCGCCGACCTCAAGCTTGCGGGCGTTTTCACCGACCACACCGTGCTCCAGCGCGAACAGCCGTTACCGGTCTGGGGTCTGGCCGCAGCCAATGACGAAATCACCGTCAAGTTCGCCAACCAAAGCAAGGCGGCGAAGGCGGATGCGAACGGCAAGTGGCTCGTCAAACTCGATCCTCTAACAGCATCGGTAGAGGGCCGCGACCTGATCGTCACCGCGGGAGACGAGGAGACCCGCATCACCGATGTCCTCGTCGGCGATGTGTGGCTATGCTCCGGCCAGTCGAACATGCACTTTCAAATGAAGTCGGTCGACAAGGCCCCGCAGGAAATCGCCGCCGCGAATCATCCGACCGTTCGCTTCTTCACGGTAAAGCAGCAGTTTGGCCAGCAGGCCTCCGATGACGCTGCCGGCGTTTGGAAGCCCGTCTCGCCCGCGACGGCCGCCGATTGCTCGGCCGTGGCCTGTTTCTTCGGCACCAGCCTCCAGCAGAAAACCGGCGTGCCGGTCGGATTGCTGATCAGTTCGGTCGGCGGCACGCGGATCGAAAGCTGGATGCGCCCCGAAACCCTCGCCGCCACCGGCGAGTCGGCACCGCTGATCGCAAAATGGAAGAGCGTCTCGCCGGAAGAGTTCGAAACCATCGGAAAAGCCTACAGCGCCTTCCAGCACGAGCGCGATCATTTGCACCCCCAGGCCGTGAAAGCCGCCAAAGCCCAGGGCAAGCCCGCGCCCCCTGCCCCCGTCATGCCCAAGCTGCGTTGCCACGATGCTCCCGGCTCCCTGCACCACGGCATGATCGCGCCGCTCCAACCCTTTGCGATCCGCGGCGCGGTCTGGTATCAGGGCGAGTCGAACTCCGGGCAGGCCGCCGCCTATGAAAAGCTCCTCCCGGCGATGATCGCCGACTGGCGGAGTGCCTGGGGAAAGGAGCTACCATTTCTCTTCGTCCAACTCGCTTCCTACCGAAACACCCACCCGTCCTTCCGCGAAGCACAGCACCGCATCTGGCAAAAGACCCCGCGCACCGCGATGGTTGTGACCACCGACGTCGGCGATGCCGCCAACATCCACCCGACCCGCAAGCGTCCGGTCGGCGAACGCCTCGCCCTCGCCGCCCGCGCCATCGGCTACGGGGAGAACGTGGAGTATTCCGGCCCCGTCTTCAAAGGCATGAGCATCGAGAACGACCGCGCCGTGCTTTCGTTCACCCACACGGGGACCGGACTCACTGCGGAAGGCGGCGCGCTCAAGGGATTCACCCTGGCCGGCCCCGACGGGAAGTTCCTGCCCGCGAGGGCCGTGATCGAGGCCTCGAACGTGGTCGTCACCTCCGACAAGATCGCCCGCCCCACCGCCGTCCGCTACGGCTGGGCCATGATGGCGGATGGGAATCTCTACAACCGCGAAGGTTTGCCCGCCGCGCCCTTCCGCACCGATGCCCCCGTTCCCGGAAAAGCCGCGGTCTTCGAAGTCGGCGGCAACAAGGCCTACCTCTTCGAGCCCGCCGCGCCCGCCACCGGCAAGCCATGGATTTGGTATGCCCCGACGATCAAGGGCGACGTCATCATCGCGCGCCACAAGAAATACTTCGACGCCTTCATGCAGGAAGGCATCGCCCTCGCCGGCTTCGACCTCGGCGAAGTCCGCGGCTCGCCCGCAAGCAGCTCCCGTTTCACCGGCTTCTACGACGCGATGATCGCACGCGGCTATTCGTCCAAGCCCATCCTCCTCGGCCAAAGCCGCGGCGGCCTGATGACCCTCGCCTGGGCTTTCCGGAACCCCGACAAGGTTCGGGCCTGGGCCGGCATCTACCCGGTCTGCAACCTGACGAGCTGGCCGATGAGATTCTCCAAGAAGGAAACCCTCGCCGACTTCGCCCTGACCGAGGAAGCCCTCCTTTCCCGCCTCGCCGAATTCAATCCCGTCGACAACCTCGCCGGTCTCGCCGCGCGGAAAGTGCCGATGTTCTCCGTCCACGGCGACAAGGACGGAGCGGTCCCCTACGACGAAAACACCAAGCTCGTCAAAGAGCGCTACGAAGCCGCGGGCGGCGAATGCACCCTGAAGATCATCCCCGGCGGCGGTCACGAGGTCACCCCCGCCTTCTTCGAATGCCAGGAGCTGATCGACTTCATCGTGAAGCACTCGCAGCCATGACTCCGTCCCCCTATTCCATGAAATTCTTGCCAGGTCTCCTCGCCGCCACCCTGCTGTTAGGTTCACCGCTGCACGCCGAAGCACCCTCCGGCAAGGGAATCGTCCACGAGGACTTCAGCAAGCCCGACGCCACCGCCACCTGGCGCTGGGGTGCCGGCAAGTGGACCGTCGCCGACGGCGTCCTCAAGGGCACCGAAACCGCCGAGCGCAAGCACCCGGCCGGCATCGCCTGCCAGCGCGACTACCACGACGCGGTGATCGGTTTCCGCTTCCGCTTCGACGGCGGCAGCACCGCCATGCTCCTGCTGCGCAACCGCTTCGGCAACCTCTGCCGCCTCACCCTGACGCCCTCCGGCGCCCGCCTCACCAAGGACAAGCCCAACCTGCCAAAGGACACGCCGGAGAAGACCGTGGAGCTCGATACCGCCAAGCTGAAGCTCGCGCCCGGCGAATGGCATACCGTCCGCGCCACCGTCCGCGGCGGGCACTTCCACGCCGTCATCGACGGCCGCACCACGCTCGAAGGCAAGCATCCGGGGATCGATGTCGCGAAGACCGAAATCGAGTTCCTCGCCGGCGGTGCCTCCATCCTCTTCGACGACCTCGTCGCCCATCATCTCGACGCCAAGCAGCCATGACACAAACGGATCATGACCACTTCCAGGCCCCCGGCGGGCAAGAAGTCGCCCGAGATCGATATCAACCAGGGCCACTTCCCCGACGAGATCAACACCAACAGCCATAACCGGTCCGACATCAAGATCGTCAACGGGAAGAAGACCCATCCCAGCTCATCCAAGAGCTTCACCCCCCCTCGACGGTCAATACAGCTTCGCCCGCGACTTCCACACCGACGGAGTCAAGTGAACCGGGAAGGAGCGGGTCTTCTACTTCAACGGCAAGGAGCTCCGCCGCGAGAAAAACGAATTCTGCCACAGCCCCGCCCCCGTCTGGCTCAGCCTCGCCATCATCGCCTGGGGCGGCCAGATCACCGGTGCCATCGACGGCACCTTCATGGAAGTCGATTACGCGCGGATCTATCGGGGGAAGTGACGATTGATCGCCACGCCGCCCTTCGAGGCGAACGCGCGAAAACCGGCCCAGGCCCGTCGTGCGCAATTTCGAAGATCTGATGCGCGAACCCATCTGGAATCTGCGGATCAATACACGCATAAGTCTATTTGTAGTCACCCCGTTGCGCGGTGCCCGGACGCCCCCGGCAAGCGGCTTTTGCAAACCCAACTGATCCAAGACCCATGAAAGCTAGAAATAACCCCTTCCTCGTCCTTCTCGTCATCGCTTCCGCCTCCCAAGGGGCAGATTACTTTTGGGACGCCAACGGCGGAGCCGCCAATGTCGGCGGCACCGGCAACTGGAGCGCCGCCACCGGCTGGCGCCCGGTCAGCATCACCACCGGCACACCGGGCCCTTGGGTCGATGGCAACCGTCCCGTCTTCGGCACAACCTTGGGCATCGTGACGCTCGACCAGAACGTCGCCGCTTCCGGCATGAGCTTCACCGTGGCCAACACCGAGATCCGCCCCTCCGGCGCGAATGCGATCACCTTCTCGGGCGGCACGATCACCGCCGGTAATATCGGCGGCGTCGACCTCACCGCCCTGCTCGCCGGCGGCGTGATTTACAATCCGACCAACGGGAACGTCGGAACCTCCACCACTTTCTTCGTCAAGTCGGACAACACGGGACTGACATCGGTGGAACTCGCCGCCTTGAACAACGACAACAACATGACCATCGACTCCGCCGGAGCCTTTGGTCCTGCTGCGACTCCCGTGAAGCTCACCAAAGGCGTGCTCAACCTCGGCGCGCTCTCCACTGAAGCCGTCGGTCAAGTGGCTGCCAACGGTTCCGGCGGCAACCTGAGCTTCAATGCCTGGACCACGGAACTTGCCGGCGGCTCGATCCGCGGCCGTGCAGGCAGCAACACCCTGAACGGTCCGATCACCCTCACCGCGAACAGCGCCATCCTCAACCGCGGCGTGGCCGGGGTCAAAGTCACGCTCTCGCCGACCGCCACCGTCAACCTCAACGCCAATACGCTCCTGGTCCAGCCCACCAACCTGTCCGACGGCATCGTTCTCAACGGCGCCATCACCGGCAGCGGCGGCATCACCCAGGGGAACACCAGCCTCACCAACGGCGGATCCGTGGGCACCTCCAGCACGACCACCCTAGCCGCTGCCAACAACTACACCGGACCCACCACCATCAACCTCGGCCGACTCAACCTGACCGGCAGCCTCACCTCGGACATCACCCTGGCCAGCGGCACGGGACTCCTCGGCGAAGGCAGCACCACCGGAGCCCTGAACTTCGGCACCACGCCCGCCAGCACCCACGATTTCTTCCTCGATCCCGGCACCCCGGCCCCCGGCGCCCATTTCAAGGCGGCCAGCATCAACGCGTCCACCAGCACCGTGACCGTCAAGCTCAGCGGTTCGACAGCCGCCGTCACCGACATGGTCGTGATGGAATCCACCGGCGGCCCGATCAACGGAACCCTCGCCAACTTCTCCTTCACCGGCCGCGGCACCCTTTCCTTCAATCCCGGCGGCACCCAGCTCCTCTTCACCTACGCACCGGCCAGCCTCGTCTGGAAAGGCGGCGACCTGACCAATCCCAGCTTCTGGGACCTCAGCACCCAGAACTGGCTCAACAGCGGGTCCCCTGACGCGTTCCAAGGCCTCGACCTCGTCCTCTTCAACGACACCGCGTCGTCCTTCACCGTGGCCGCCCAGGGCACCTCGGTCGAACCGGGCAACATGACCTTCGACAACACCGCCAACGCCTACACCCTCGGCGGCAGCCCGGTCACGGGACTCGGTAGCCTGACCAAGAACGGCACGGCCAAGCTGACGATCACCAACGAGAACACCTTCGCCGGCGGCGTCACCATCAATGCCGGCATCGTGGAGCTCGGCGACGGCGTCACCGCCACCGGCAATCTCGGTGCCATCGCGGCCCCGGTGATGAACAACAGTGTCATCGAAACCAACTACGGCGCGGCGAAGAGCCTGGCCTACAACATCGACGGCACCGGCAGCTTCACCCAGAAGGGCACCGGGACGGTCAACCTCACCGGCACCAACAACTACGCCGGGGACACCACCATCAACAGCGGCTCCACGCTCCAACTCGGCAACAATACCGCCAACGGCTCGGTCGCCGGCAACATCGTCACCAACGGTACGCTCAGCTTGAACCGCAGCAGCGCCTCCGTTCTCGCCAACACCGTCAGCGGCAGCGGCGGCATCAGCAAGCCCGCCGGCCTGCTGGTCACCGTGACCGGTAACAACACCTTCGACGGCCCCGTCTCCGTGGCGGGCAACAGCCCGCTCGCGGTGGGCTCCAACACCGCCCTCGGCTCCACCACCGGCGCCACCACGGTCGCCTCCGGCCGCGTCGAACTTGCCAACGGCATCACCGTCACCAGCGAATCGATCACGATCTCGGGCAGCGGCGGGGATTTCAACGGCGCCCTCCAGGCCCAGGCCGGTGGCACCGCCACCTGGGCCGGCCCGGTCGCCTTCAACAGCGCCGACGCCCGCGTCGGTGCCGGCATCGGCGGCAAGCTGATCGTCTCCGGCGTGCTCGGCAACGGCACCTTCACCAATCTGAACGTCGGGGCCGGCTCGGGCGGCACCGGCACGGTCGTGGTGTCCGGCACCGCCAACACCTACACCGGTCTCACCAACATCGTCCGCGGCACCCTCGAACTCGGGGCCAACGACGCGCTGCCGGTCGGCACCACGCTCGACATCGACAACGTCAACGCCGCTGAAAACTCCACCGTCGACCTCGCCGGCTTCAACCAGACCGTCGCAGGCTTGCAGCGGACCAGCACCGGCGGCGGTGCCGGCACCGCCTTCCTGACCAGCTCCTCGCCCACCCCGTCCACCTTCACGGTCAACCAGTCGGTCTCCACCACTTACGCCGGGCGCATCACCGGCAACCTCGCACTCGTCCAGACCGGCACCGGCACCCTGACCCTCGCCGGTGGCCTCCAGTTCGAACACACCGGGAACACCACCGTGGACGGCAACCTCACCGTCGCAGCCGACAGCCAGCTCACCCTGGCTCCCGGCGCGAACGGCGTGACGAACTCGATCCAGGGCACCGGCAACCTCGTCCTCGACGGCAAGATCTTCCTCAATCTCGCCGGCACCGACACCACCCCGGGCAACTCCTGGACCGTCGTCAACACCGCCACCCTCGCCACCGAGGACTACGACCCCGCCACCTTCTCGGTCAACAGCTCGGCCGGCGCCTTCACCGAATCCCTCGTCACTCCCGGCACCTGGAAACTCAACGCCGGCGGCAACGCGTGGACCTTCACCGAGTCCTCCGGCCTGCTCGAAGTCGCGATTGGCGATCCCTTTGTCGCCTGGATCGACAGCTTCTTCCCGGGTGAGACGAATCCCGCGATCATCGGCAAGACCGCCGACCCCGACAACGACGGCATCGACAACCTCACCGAGTTCGCGCTCAACGGCAATCCGAACAGCGGCTCTAACAACGGCCTCACCGCCGTGCTGATCCAGGACGCCACCGCACCCGCCGGCAACGAGCTCACCCTCGTCGCCGCCGTCCGCGACGGTGCCGTCTTCGCCCCGGGAGCGAACGGCGTCCAGACCGCCACCGTCGACGGCGTGGTTTACACCATCCAAGGCTCGCTCGCCCTGACCTTCCCGGACTCTCCGGTCTCGGTGGGCGGCGCGTCCGACACCGCCCCCGCCGCCACCGGACTCCCCACCCTCGCCGCCACGGGGTGGGAATACCGCACCTTCAAACTCGACGCCTCCGAAGGCCTGCCCGGCAAGGGCTTCCTCCGCGTGAAGATCGAGATCGCCCCCTGATCGCAGCCACCTGATCCACTTGCCCCGACGGCCCCGCCCGAGTCCACCGACCCGGGCGGGGCCGATCGCTTGAGCCCTTTCAATTCCGCGAAATCCAAGGCTCTTTCCGCGTAGATACCACCCGACCCTCGATCCATGACACGCACCCCTTCGCCCCTGCTGCCCTCTTTGCTCGTCGCGTCGCTCGCCAGCGCCGCCGCCATCGAACCGCTGAAACCAAAGGGCGTCACCGCCAGCTCCACGCTGGGCGAATACGCCGCTGCGAACGCCATCGACGGCAAGGTCAGCGACGCCTCGCGCTGGGTCAGCCAGCCCTCCGCCGATCCCGCGTGGCTCGCCGTCGATCTCGGTGCCGTCCAGCAACTCGCCGGCGTCCATCTTTTCACCGGCTTCGCCGCCGCGGATGTGGTTGCGGATTTCAAGATCCAGTTCTGGAGCGATGGCAAATGGACCGACATCCCCTCCGCCACGATCACCGGCAACAAGGCCAACGCCCTCGCCATCCCCTTCGACCAGACCGTCACCGTCAAAACCGACAAGCTCCGCCTCTGGGTCACCGCCAGCACCAAGGGCTACGCCCGCGTCAAGGAACTCGTCATCTGGCCGTCCTCAGCCGGCGACCTCCCGCCGCTGCCCAAGGGCCTCACCGGCGGGGCCAACCAGGCCGATATCCCGCTGATCTATCTCAACCAAAGCGGCTTCAACCTCGGCAAACCGAAGCGCTTCACCGCGCCGACCCTCGCTGAGGGCACCCGCTTCATCGTCCGCCCGGCGAAAGGCGGCGACGCCCTCGCCGAAGGCAAGACCACCGGCAAGACCGGCGACTTCTCGACCTTCAATCCGGATGGCGACGCCGAATACGTGGTCGAAGCCGGCGGCCTCGTCTCGGTGCCCTTCCGCATCGGCCCGAACTGGCTCGAACGCATCAGCTACCAGGGCGCGATCGACTTCATGATCGATAGCCGCCACTACGTCGGCAACCACCGCAAGGAATGCCGCGGCTCCTTCGGCTGGCGGGACGACCACCACTTTGGCTGGGAACTTCACACCTTGGTCCCCCAGTGGCTCTCCAATCCTTCCGCCTACGAACGCATGCCGCGCCAGGTGAAATACGAGAAGCCCGCTAACAGCAAGTTATGGGGCGCGCTCGAACCCTACCGCGACGATGCTCCCGACCTCGTCAAACTCATCCACTGGGGTGCCGACGTGATCGTCACGCAGCAACTCGGCCACGAGCACCTCAAGGCACAGCTCGCCTACTTCCTCTACGCCTGGCCGGCCCTCGAAGCCTGGCTGCCGGCGCAGAACCATCAGGTTGTCCGCGACTTCGCCTTCAAGACCTGGGCCGACCCGAAGAAGGACATCGAATACCCCTACGACGAAAGCCCCGAGAACAACCTGCTCGCCCTCAAGACGAAGATCGGCAGCACCAAGGGCTGCCTGCCGCCGGGTGCCTCCATCGAGCCGAACCTCATGATGCACGAGGTCGCCAAGCGCGAGAAACGCCCCGACGCCGCGATCTATCTCGATGCCGCCGTGAAGCAGGCCGAATGGATGGTCCAGCACCTTGACTGGAATAATCCGCTCGTCACCAAGGGCCAGCGCATGAGCGAGTTCATCACCGTCACCGGCCTCGCCCACCTGCTCCGTGAATATCCCGACCGCGCGCCGAAAGGCCTCTCTAACAAGCTCAACGAATGGGCCAAGGTGGTGATCCGCCGCTCCGACAACCTGTGGGATTTCCGCAAGCTCGACGACAAGGACCAATGGACCCCGATGGGCGAGAAACCGACGATGTGGAACGAACCCGGCAACGTCGTCGGCCTGCCCGCCCCCATCCTCGCCGCCCGCGAATTCATCACTAGCGAGAAGGACCAGCAGCGCCTCGACCAGCTCGTCTGGTCGCACTTCGACGGCATGTTCGGCCGCAACCCGGTCGGCCGCCACTTCTCCTTCGACGCCCCGCGCGAGGTCGAAGGCGTCGAGCACGGCTGGTTCAAGTTCTACGTCGGCGGCATCGGCCAGCTCGCCGAGGCCCGCTTCGTCATCGACGGCTCGCCGAAGAACGCCCACTACCCCTATCATCCGGAGGTCGGCGACATCGGCTGGACCGAGGGCTGGATCCAGTTCAACACCGCCTTCGACATCAGCCTCGCCTACCTCGCGTGGAGCGAGTCCAAGCTGGAACTCGCCAAGCAGGGCGACGAACTCGTCGTCCGCCTGACCGCCCCGCTGAACTTCGACTACGGCAAGCCGGAGACCGGCACCGTCACGGTCGCCAGCAGCCTGGGCGACTTCGAGCGCGTCACCGTCACCGAAGACTCCGCCAGCGCCGGCACCTTCACCGGTCGACTCAAGCTCGCCCCCGGCCAAGCCACCGCCAAGGACGACGGCACCCTCCAGTTCCAGCCCGGCACCACCGTCCAAGCCAGCCACGGCTTCGGCTACCTCGGCCGCCACGCCACCCTCAAGCCCTGATCGGGGAAGCGGCGGGACTTCGATTCCTCACGATCCCCGGTTACCCATGACTCTCCGCATCGCCGTCCTCGCCCTCATTTCCATCGCAAGCACCGCCGCCCAAGACCTCGATCTTGGCGCGCGCGTCCAGCCGCTGCCCGCCGCCAACCGCTTCTCCCTGCCCGATCACTTCGTCTGGTGCGGAGCTCCGGTGAAAGGGCCCGATGGCAAGTATCACCTCTTTTATTCCCGCTGGCCGGTTAAAGTCGGCTTCGCCCCCGGCTGGGCCATCCACTCGGAGATCGCCTACGCCGTCGCCGACCGGCCGGCCGGCCCCTATCGCCACGTCAACGTCGCCCTCCCGAAACGCGGCCTCAATCCCGCCACCGGAGCGAAATACTGGGACGCCGACGTCACCCATAACTCGAACGCCTTCTTCCATGCCGGGAAATACTATCTCTACTACATGGGCAACCACGGCGACGGCAAAAGCTACCCGATGCACCGGAACCACCAGCGCATCGGCCTGGCCACTGCCGACAGGCCCGAAGGTCCCTGGACCCGACTCGACGAACCGATCGTCACCATCACCGATGACAAGAAGTCCTTCGACTCCCTCTGTGTCACCAACCCCGCCGCCTGCCTCCGTCCCGATGGCGGAGTGCTCTTGATTTACAAGGCCGTCGAATACGTCGCCGGCAAGGAAATGGGCGGCAAGGTCCGCTACGGCGCCGCCCTCGCCGCCAAACCGGAAGGCCCCTACCTCAAGACGCCCGGCAAGATCTTCGAAGCCGACAAGGGCAGCAAGCACTGGATGCTCGCCGAGGATCCCTTCATCTTCCACAGCCAGAGATATGGCAACCGCTACTACGCCGTCACCCGCGACGTCGTCGGCACCTTCAGCGGCTCGGAAGGCGGCATCTGCCTCTTCCAGTCCATCGACGGCCTCGATTGGAAACCCGCCGCCCACCCGAAAGTCCTCGGCCAACAGTTCCTTTTGTCCGATGGCTCAAAGAGCACCTTCAAGCTCGAACGCCCCGCCCTCCTGATCGAAAACGGCGAGCCCACCTATCTCTTCGGCGCCACCGACGGCTACCTGAAGAACGGCAAGATCAGCAGCAACATCCAGATCCCGTTGACCGCCGAGCCCTGACCGAGTGGCGTTGCCGCGACTTGAAATCTTTGCGGGAGGCCGCAAGGAAGCTACAGATCGCCCGGTTGAAGTCTCCGCCATGATCGATCCCCGCCACCTCCTCCTGCTCGCCTTCTTGCCCGCCCTCCACGCCGCGGAATTTCACGTCGCCGTCTCCGGGGACGACTCGAACCCCGGCACCAGGTCCGCCCCATTCCTCAACCTCGCCGCCGCCCGCGATGCCGCCCGCCCCTTCGCCGGAAAGGAAGCGGTCACCATCACGGTCGGCGACGGCGTCCACTACCTTGGCGAAACCCTCGTCCTGAAACCTGCCGACTCCGGCTCGGAGAAATTCCCCATCCTCTATCAGGCGGAGCACGAAGGAAAGGCGGTCATCAGCGGCGGCATCGATCTCACCGGCGGACTCGCTTGGCTGGGAACCATGGGCCATCCCGGCGGCGATCAATACGAAGCCAAAACCCCGCCCGGGCTCGTCATCGACCAACTCTTCGTCGGTGGAGTCCGCCAGCGGATGGCCCGCTACCCGAACTACGACGCCACCCAAACCACCGCCGCCTGGCAGGGCTTCGCCGCCGATGCCTTCTCGAAAGAGCGCGCCGCGAAATGGGCGGATCCCGCCGGCGGCTACATCCACGCGATGCACTCCGCCCGCTGGGGCGGCTACCACTACCGCATCACCGGCAAGAACCCCGACGGCAGCGTGGCCTACGAAGGCGGCTGGCAGAACAACCGCCAGATGGGCATGCACAAGGACTTCCGCATGGTGGAAAACATCCGCGAGGAGCTCGATGCCCCCGGCGAATGGTTCCACGACACGAAAGCGAACGTCCTCCACTTCATTCCCGACGGCCCCTTCGATCCCGCCACGGCGAAAGTCGAAGCCGTCCGCCTCCGCCACCTCGTCGAACTCCAAGGCAGCCCGGGTTCGCCGGTGAAGCACGTAACCTTCAAAGGCTTCGTCTTCCGCCACAGCGCCCGCACCTTCATGGAGACCAAGGAACCGCTGCTCCGCTCCGACTGGGCCATCTACCGCGGCGGCACCGTCCTGCTCACCGGCACCGAGGATGTGTCCATCCTCGACAGCGAGTTCGACCAGCCCGGCGGCAACGCGATCTTCGTGAACCACTACAACCGTCGTACCTCGATCAAGGGTTGCCACATCCACGACGCCGGGGCCAGCGGCGTCTGCTTCGTCGGCGATCCCGCCGCGGTCCGCGATCCGCTCTTCGAATACGGCCAGTCCCAGGACCTGACGAAAATCGACCGCACCCCGGGCCCGAAAACGGACAACTACCCCGCCGACTCGGTGGTCGAAAATTGCCTGATCCACGGCATCGGCCGCGTCGAGCGCCAGCCGGCCGGCGTGCAGATCTCGATGTCCGCCAACATCACCGTCCGCGACACCTCCATCTACGACTGCGCCCGCGCCGGCATCAACATCAGCGAAGGCACCTGGGGCGGCCACCTGATCGAAGGCTGCGATGTCTTCGACACCGTGCTCGAAACCCACGACCACGGTTCCTTCAACTCCTGGGGCCGCGACCGCTTCTGGACCAGCAACCACCGCGGCGTCTCCCAGCCCGAGGTGAAGAAAGACCCCAAGCTGCCCTTCCTCGATGCCGTCAAGCCGACCGTCATCCGCCACTCGCGCTGGCGCTGCGACCACGGCTGGGACATCGACCTCGACGACGGTTCCTCGAACTACGAGATCCATCATAATTTGCTCCTCGCAGGCGGCCTCAAGTATCGCGAGGGCTACGGCCGCAAGGCCTGGAACAATGTCCTCGTCAACAACGGCTTCCACCCCCACGTCTGGTTCGACGACAGCGGCAGCGGGTTCCGCTCGAACCTCCTCATGGCCGCCCATGCCCCGATCGGCCAGCCGGAAGGCTGGGGCAAGCAGGTCGACGGCAACTTCTTCACCGCCGAGTCCGACCGCGTCCGCCACCTCAACTCCGGGGCCGATGCCCACTCGCTCTCCGGCGACCCGCAGTTCATCGATCCCGCCGCCGGTGACTTCCGCGTCAAGGACGGCTCGCCCGCCTTGAAGACCGGCTTCGAGAACTTCCCGATGGACCGCTTCGGCGTGAAGAAGCCCGCGCTCAAGGCCATCGCCAGGACGCCCGTCATCCCCGAGCTCAGAATCGCCGGTCCCCGCGCCTCTAACAACGCACCTGCCGCTCCTCTCCACTGGCTCGGTGCCGCCCTTCACGGTCTGCAAGGCGAGGAATTCTCCGCCTTCGGCACCGCCAAGGAGGACGGCGGCGTGCAACTCGTCACCGTCCCCGAAGGCTCCGCCGCCGCGACAGCCGGCCTCAAGAAGGACGACCTCATCCAGTCGATCAACGGCCGCAAGATCACCGCCACCGCCGACCTCTGCAAAGCCCTCGCCACCCTCGGCGACGCGCCGCTCACGATAAAAGTCATCCGCAACCAGTCCCCGCTCGAACTCAAGCCCGCCAACGCTCCCTTCACTCTCGTCGAAACCGCCGACAATGCCGCCGGCTTCACCAAGCTCACCTTACCCGCCGTGCACGCCGGCAAGATCCTCACCCGCTCCGCCACGAACAACGATCCGCCCGCCGTCCTCACCGATGGCAAGCTCGCCCAGACCTACGGCCCGGTCTTCGGCAACGGCACCCGCGACGGTGCCTACAAGCTCGACCTCGGCTCCAACCTGCCGCTCGCCGCGATCACCTCCTGGTCCTTCCACCAGAACTCCACCCGCGGACCGCAGACCGTCAGCCTCTTCGGCAGCAACGCCACCGCCGACCCCGGCTGGAACACCCCCGACGTCACCCGCTTCACCCCGCTCGGCAGCCTCGACACCACCGCCCTGCCCGCCGGCAAGTTCAACGCCGCCTCCCTCCGCGCCCGCCCCGGCCAAAGCCTCGGCACCTTCCGCTGGATCGTCTGGACCACCACCCCGGTCACCCCCGCCGGAGAAAACACCGCCTTCCAGGAACTCGCCGTCGAACCCGCCCGCTGAGCGGAGTGTCGCACTCCGGGCGACATGACAATGTACGTGCGGCATCCTGCCGCCCGCTCCCCCACCGGGACCGCGGATCTTTAGTCCGCAGAACGGTCCCTAGAAGCCGTCTGCCCCACAGCATCAGAACGGACCGACCCGGCGACTAAACACGTCGCCCAAGTCCATAATCGGGTCGCCGCCTGTCATGCCTGAGAACCACCAAAAAAATGAAATCCCCCTCAGCCTCATAAAGGAGATGATAGGGGTACCTTTGCAAATTGGCTCTTCGCAGGCCACAAGAGTCGAAATGGTGACTCCGGGGGTTCCGAGAGATTGAAGCCAGAACGGAATCCAGCTCACTCCAAAAGCCGGCCAGGACTCGTTCGGAGATTTCCGCATAGTGGGCCGCCACCTCACGGATGTCGTTGGCCAGTTCCGGATGGCGGATCACTTGCATCTGCTACGAGCGTCCACACGCTTCCCGGAACTCTTCCTCTGACAGCCCTTTGACCCTGCCCGACTTCAGATCCTCCAGACGCCGAAAAACCTCCTCATCCGGCACCCAATGCGGACGCGGATCCAGGTCCTCCAGCAGCGACGAAACCAATTCGGCCCGATCAAGCGGATCAAGCTTGGAGGCCTCCTTGAGCAACTCGGCAACCTGTGACATGGGGAAGACGGTAGCGGAAATCAGAGGGCGCTCCAATGGGGATTTTTCGAATCCCTTCATGACCAAAGCTCGCAGACTCGGCTCTTCGCCCCCGCTCAGCCTGCTCTTCCACAACCCCGGCAAAAGCGGAGGCCATCCACCTCACCCCGCAACCCGCGCATCTTCACTGCGACGAGCCTTCCTCCGCCTCAACACCGCCCGTATCATCAAAACGGACACCACCACCAACACCACCCACCACACGATCATCTTGGCTCGATGAGCTCGCTCATGCGGATAAAGCCCGAGCCCGCTCGGCGCGGGCAGGTCCACTCCGGCATTCCCGAAGAGCTGAGCTGCGTATTCTGGATAGAGTTGCTGCAAATCGACACTGTCACCCTTCTGGACGGCAGCCACGTAAACCCGTTTGCCCACAGTCTGGTAGGCTCCCTGGATCATTGGATACTCGTGCATCTCCGGCGGACGAAACGGCTCCCGGGAAATGAAAATGATACGCGACTCCGTCGCGTAGGCTGAGGCAGGGACAATTTCCGGAACAAAGGCGAAACGTTTCGCAGGATCGAATCCGGCGCGAGATTTCATGCGGCCGAAACGACTCTCCAGCTCAGCCCATGATTGAGGGTAAACGCCTTTTTCCTCGTGATACCACTGCACTTGCCGAGCGAGAATCTGAATCTCCGTAGTCAGAGGGAAGGCGGTCACCCGCCCCGAGGCGAAGGGGCACCCCAGAAGCACCGCTGCGAGCGTCAGGATGTAGCGTTTCATGGCTGGTTGTCTTCCCTCGCTCCCGACCGGCCCTCGCTTCGACCACGGATTGCGACGGCAGCAAACAAGACCATCCCCCATTCGCTCCATCACCACAAGCTCCGGATCCCCCTCCCCATTCCTTGAAAGACCCCGCCAAACCCCACGTTCCATGGGACGAATCCATTCCGTTCTCCATGAAAACCACCCTCTTCGCCTCGCTCGCCCTGCTCCCCCTCCTCTCGTTCGCGCAGGAGGCCAAACTCAAGGTCCTGATCCTCGACGGCCAGAACAACCACGACTGGAAGTCCACCACGCCGGTCCTGAAGGAAGCCCTGGAGTCGAGCGGCGTCTTCACCGTGGCCGTCAGCACCTCGCCGCCGGACAAGGCCAAGCCGGAGGACTGGGCGGCCTGGAAGCCGGACTTCGCGGCCTACGACGCGGTGCTCAGCAACTACAACGGCCAGATGTGGCCGGAGCCGGTGCAGCAGGACTTCGTGAAATACGTCCAGGGCGGCGGCGGCTTCGTCTGCGTCCACGCCGCCGACAACTCCTTCGGCCAGTGGGAGGAATACAACAAGATGATCGGCGTCGGCGGCTGGGGCGGGCGGAAGCTCGGCAAGGACGGCGCCTGGCTCCACGCGGTGGACGGCAAGATCGTCCGCGACACCACCAGCACCGGCGGCGCCGGCAGCCACGGCCCGCGCGAACCCTTCCTGGTCGAGCACATCGACACCAACCACCCGATCACCAAGGGACTGCCCGCCAAGTGGCTCCACGCCAAGGACGAGCTCTACTGCAAGCTCTGCGGCCCCGCCGAGAACACGGAGGTCCAGGCCACCGCGCTCTCACCGCAGACCAAGCGCCATGAGCCGATGCTGCTGACCATCACCTACGGCAAGGGCCGGATCTTCCACACCCCGATGGGCCACGACGTCGAGGCGATGCGCTGCCGCGGCTTTTACGAACTCCTCCAGCGCGGCACCGAGTGGTCGGTCAGCGGCAAGGTCGAGCGCACCGCCGAAGTCCCCGCCGACTTCCCCACCGCCGACAAGGTCGTCCCTGTCCCGGCGCCTTGACCACTCCAGCACGGCAGGCAGAGCAACCTCCTGCCTCCTGTCCCCTGCCACCTCACCGCAGCGGCCGGTAGTGCTCCACATAGCCGATCATCATCTCGTCGTAAGTCTGGTCACCCCAGCGCACGGTCTTGGTCGGATCCGGGTTCGCCGGGTTGCCGCTGCTGTTGTCGAAGACCGCGGTGATGATCATCGTGCTGCCGCGCGGGATGAATTTCGGCTGCGCGTAGTCATACTGGAGTTGCCAGTTGAAGTCATAGCGCGGGATGTCGAGCAGCGTCTCGGTCTTGCCGTCGGGCGTGGTCAGCTCGTACTTGAAGCTCTTCCCGCGGACATGCATGTGGGCCATGAACGCGGTGATGTTCATGTTCACCGGGATCACCTGGCGCTTGTTTTCCAAGTGGTTCGCCTCGCCCGGCGGGATGTTCAGCCGCGGCTGCGCGACGGCCGCGACATGGACCTCGTTCCGCGGGGCCTCCTTCGCGAAAATCAGGCCGATCTTCACCTGATCGGTCGTCGCCTTGCCGTTCGGCGTGTAGTGGATCTGAAAGCTGAGCCTCGACCCCGCCGGCAGCCGTTTGGCAAAGCCCGGCGGCAGCATCCGATGGCTGTTCCCCGGCACGTAGGCGGCGAAGAATCCCTCCTCGCCCTCGCCCCGCTCGCGGATCGCCGAGCCCTTGGAATGAACTTTCACGATCACATGATGCACCACCTCCGGCGCGGTCGGCAGGATCTCGTAGCCCTGCACCCAGCGGTCCTCGGCGAACGTCGTCTCCACCACCCGCTTCTGATAGGGCATGGTGCCCTCCGCCTTGATGGCAATCGCTTCCGGGATCTGGAACACCACATCGGGCGTCCCGACCGTCCAGCCTTCCGGGAACTTCCGGGGCAAGGGTGACTCGGCCGGATCCCCGGGCGGGCGGCCGGACTTCAGCCAGGTCAGCAGCGCGGATTTGTCGGCCTCCGGCAGCGAGCGGTCGTTGGAGAAAATCCCATGCGCTCCCGGCGCGGCGAACCACGGCGGCATCGCCCCGCGCTCGACCTGCTTGCGGATCATCCCGGCGTGTTCTTCAAGGTCCTCATGGCTCTCCAGCGCGAACGGTCCGAGCCCGCCTTCGCGATGACACTCCACGCAATGCGCCTGCATGATCCGGCTGATCTCGCGATGATAAGTCGGCGTGGCCGCGGTGGCCGCCACCGGTGCCTCAAGATCGAGCGCGCAGCCCGGTGCCGTGATTGCCTCCACCGGCGGACTCTCGCCGCGCAGCACCGCGTCGAGCGCCTCGCGGAGGTAGTTCCGCGTCGCCGCCGGCTTGCTGTAGCCGAGCCCGTATTGGTCGTTCACCGCCCCGCGAAAGACCAGCGTCCGCGCGGCATCGAGCACGAAGACCTCCGTCGTGGTCGTCGGGCGCAGCGCATCTGCCAATCCGACTTTCGCCCCGGCGATGACCGGAGAGCTCAAGCCATGGGTCGTCGCGAATTCGCTCAGCTCCTCATTCTTCACGCCATCGACCGGGCACCAGAACAGGAACCCGACCTCCTTCGCACCATACTCCTTTTCCAGCCGCGCCAGTTCCGGGCCGAACTTTTTGCTGATCGGGCACGATGCACCGAAGCACACGATCACCGTCGCCTTGCTCCCCGCCGCCGGCTTCACGGCCTTGCCCGCGATGTCCTTCAGCTCCATCTCAGGCACCCGCCGACCCACGCCGTGATCGCTCGCCTTGAGCACCTGCGGCTGCTCTTTCAGCGACTCGTCCGGCGGCTCCGCCTCCGGCGCGGGACTTTCCTGCCTTTCGACCAAACCCGACAAGCGCCGGACCGCCTCGTCGAGCGTGAGCTGACCGTCCTTGTTCTCGTCGCCGCGGTCGAACCACTTCGCATTGCCGGATTCCGCACGCGTCACCTTGCCGTTTCCATCTCGGTCGAGGCGCTTAAAAGAGAGGCCGATCTTCTCCGCTGCCGTCTGCGATCGGACAGCGGGAAGGAGCACCAAAGGCAGGGCGATGAGGAGAAAGCGAGATTTCATGGGGATCCAAGTCACGAGTACGGGCCCGACCGTCGGGAGGTTACGGGGAACGAACCTCCCTGTCACCGAAGAGTCGCGCGACTTTCGGGGTTGGCCACCCGCGCCGCAGCGTCCATCTTCCCCGCGTGACCGGTCCCCTTTCCCAGAAACTCTTCGCCGCCGCCAAGGAAGTCATCCCCGGCGGTGTGAATTCTCCCGTCCGCGCCTTCCGCAATGTCGGCTGCGAGCCTTTCTTCGTCCGCCGCGCCAAGGGCAGCCGGATCGAGGACGTCGATGGCAAGACCTACATCGACTACATCGGCTCCTGGGGCCCGAACATCCTCGGCCACGCGCCGACCGTCATCACCAGCACCATCCACGAGGTCGCCAAGGACGGCATCTCCTTCGGCATCCCGAATCCCTACGAGGTCAAGATGGCGCAGACGATCTGCCACTGGGTGCCATCGGTCGAAAAGGTCCGCATGACCTCCTCCGGCACCGAGGCCACCATGTCGGCGATCCGTCTCGCCCGCGGCTTCACCAAGCGCGACTTCATCGTGAAGTTCAACGGCTGCTACCACGGCCACTCCGACTCGCTCCTCGTCGCCGCCGGCTCCGGCGCGCTGACCCACGGCGAACCCGACTCCGCCGGTGTCCCGAAAGCCTTCGCGGAAAAAACGATCGTCCTCTCCTACAACGACCCTGAGGCGCTCGAAGCCCTCTTCGCCGCCCGCGGGGAGGAGATCGCCGCGATCATCGTCGAGTCCTACCCCGCCAACGCCGGCCTCGTCTTCCCGAAGCCCGGCTACCTCGACCTGCTCGTTTCCATCACGAAGAAGCACGGTGCGCTGCTGATCTTCGACGAGGTCATGACCGGCTTCCGCCTCGGCAAGGCCGGCGTGCAGGGCATCGAGAATCTAACACCCGACCTCAGTTGCTTCGGCAAGGTCATCGGCGGCGGCCTCCCGGTCGGAGCCTTCGGCGGACGGGCCGACGTGATGGACATGGTCGCCCCGATCGGCCCCGTCTATCAGGCCGGCACCCTCTCCGGCAACCCGCTCGCCATGGCCGCCGGCCTCGCCCAGCTCAAGCAGCTCGCTGGCACCGAAGGCATGCCGAACGGCTACGACCGGCTCGAGCAACTCGGCGCCCACTTCGAAGCCGGCCTCCACACCGTGATGCAGGCCAAGGGCATCCCCTACCGCTTCAACCGCACCGGCTCGATGTTCTGCCTCTACTTCACCGACCGCGAGATCGTGAACGTGGACGACGTGATGAAGCAGGACCTGGAGCTTTTTAAGAAGTTCTTCTGGGGCTGCCTCGACAAAGGCATCTACATCGCGCCAAGTCCCTACGAAACCGGCTTCCTCAGCCTCGCCCACACCGAAGCGGATCTCGACGACACGCTGTCGGTCTTCGGCGAGGTGCTCCAAAAAATCTAACATCATGCTCTTCCCCACCAAAGGCCTCAAGGCGATCAACCATCGCGACACGCACTACCGCTGGATCGTCCGCAACCGCGGTGGCAAGAACGAGCTGTGGATCGAAATGAGCGCCTCCGCCGCCGGGCAGTTCATGATCGCCGACGTCCCCCGCGTGGTGAACCACGAGATGCCGCCGATCGCCATCGACTACGGCCGGGCCAACGGCTGGGACCCGATGAAGTCCGCGCCGCCCTTCCGCTGCCGCTACCTGAAGGGGAAGTTCGTGGCGGTGGAGGAGTGAGGGCCGGTCGTCAGACCCTCATCCCCCGAGCTTCGGCATGAGGGCGCAAGCGGAGCCCGATCACGGTCAGCACGAGAAACCCGACGTCATACCAGAGCCAGTGGCTCGACGGGATCACGTAGCTACCCAGAATATCCGTCCGCCACGGCCGCAACCACGGGATCCCGCCCGCCACCGCGTCGGCCGCAAGGTGCAGCGCCGCCGCCAGCCAGCACGCAATCGCCAGCTTCCAGCGGCCGTCCTTTTCAAAAAAAACCGCGGTCATCGCGCACAGCGGCAACAGCACCCCAAGGAACCACAGCGTGTGGGACCAACTGGAGTAGCGCGCCGCCAGCGACAGGTGCGGCGAGCACAGATCCGGCAAAGCCCCGAAGAACCCGATCGCCGCCAGCCCCCACCGCGGAAAAACATGCCCCCGCCCGGTGGCCAGCGAGGCATTCTCCACCCCCAGCCCGAGGCAAACCGGAAGGAGGGTGTGGGTGACGATGAACACGACCCGTTCTCTAACCGATCCTCTCCTTCACTTCCACCGGTAATGTCCGGTCAGCGGATAGGTGAAGAGCACGTCCTCCTCCTGCGCCCCGCGCCCGATGTTGTGAATCACCAGCGGCACGCCTTCCGCGGTCTTCCTGTCGCTCACGATCATGATGTGCGGCAAGTTCGGCGGCACGGTGCAGGTGACCAGGTCGCCGGGCTGGAAGCGGCCGGAGACGTTCTTGACGGGAAGGACGATCACCTTGCGCTTGAAGTAGGCCCGCAGGTTCGGCACGCGGCGGTGGTCGATATTCTTGTCCGGCCGCGTCAGGCCCCAGTTCTGCGGATAGGCGGCGAAGTCCGCCTTCATGTCCTCATGCACCAGCTTCTGGAGATCCTGCGCGAGCCCGTCGCGCAGCGCCCGGATCACCACGTCGGTGCAAACGCCCTTCTCACGCGGCAAATCACCCCCCGGATACTTCAGCGCCACATACTCGGGATCGTAGGAAATCGTCACGCCGACCTGCTTGCGCGCCGCCTCCATGATCTTCACACCGCTTTCCTGCGCGCCCAGAGGCAGCGCCATCATCGCCAAAGCCAACACCCATCGCATGGCAGTGATACCTTTCGACAATTTCCTCCCTTTCGTTGTTCCCATCCCGGTTTCCAGGATAAGCACCGGCCAACGCACGACGTAGTCCCCGCCCGATGCTCCGACCTATCCTCACCTCGCTGCTGCTCGCCACCTCCTCCCTCGCCGGCGACCTCCTGCTGGTCTGCGGTGGCAGCGAAATCTTCCAGATCGACCCCGCCGCCAACCCGCCCGCCAAGCTCTGGTCGTGGCGCGCGAAGGACCGCCCGGAAATCCCCGCCGACCTGAAGAACTCCTTCAGCACCACCGATGAATGCAAGCCGCTCGACGGCGGCAAGCGGCTGCTCGTCACCTCGTCCGGCGGCGGCTGCGCCCTGCTTGAACTCCCCTCCGGCAAGGCCCTGTGGTGGGCCCGTGTGCCGAATGCCCACTCGATCGAGGCGCTGCCCGGCGGCAAGATCGCCGTCGCCTCTTCAGTCAACGCCAAGGGTAACAAGGTGCTGCTCTTCGATGAAAAAGTTCCCGACCAAAGCATCGCCGAAATCCCCCTGCCCTCCGCCCACGGCTTGGTCTGGGACGAGGCCCGGAAACGCCTGTGGGCCCTCGGCTTCGGCGAACTGCTCGCCTGCGAGGTCGCCGGTGACAAGCTCACCGTGAAGGCCCGCCACAAGCTCCCCGACGAAGATGGCCACGATCTCCGCGCCGTGCCGGCTTCGCCCGACCTCATGCTGTCCACCCACGCCGGCGTCTGGCGCTTTCACCGCGACAACACCGTCTTCCGCCCCGATCCCGATCTGAAGGACCGCGTCGAAGTGAAGTCCGCCGACATCCATCCCGTCACCGGCCGGCTCGCGGTGGTCCAGGCCACCGGCAAGAACTGGTGGACCGAGCATCTTGAGCTCTTCCACCCCGCCGCCAAGCTGACACTCAAAGGCGAGAAGCTCTACAAAGCGCGGTGGCTGACCACCGCCCGCTGATCCCCCGCGGAGCCGTTGCCTAGACTCATCTTACCTTCTTCGAATAGGCACGCAAAGGATTCCCCGGCAGCTCCAGCAGCCCGTCGATCACCGCCCGCGCGTTGAACATCGAGCCCGCCGCATTGGTGTGCGTGCCCTTGTCGGCGAAGAAGGCTTCCACCTCCGCCGGCTTCATCGCCGCATAGCGCCTGGCGATGATCCCAGCGAGGTCGAGATAAAGCACGCCCTCCGCCTCGGCGCAGGCCTTCACCCAAGGCCGCCATTCTTTCCAATCACCCTCGAATTTCTTGTGCGGCACCGGCGAACACAACACCACCGTCGCGCCCTTCGCCTTCGCACTGCGGGCATAGTATTTCAAATACCAGCCGAAGCTGCGCACCGTCTCCACGCTACCGTCCGGCTTCTTCACCTGCTCGGTCTCGTCGCCGATCCCCTTGACCGATCCCCGGAACTTCCCTCGCTCGTCGAGCGGTCCGACGTCGTTGTGGCCGAATTGAATCAAGACCAGGTCGCCCTCCTTCATCTCGCCGAGCATCGCGTCCCAGCGGCCTTCGGTGAAGAAGGTCCGCGACGATCGCCCGCCGATCGCACGGTTCTGGACCTGGACCTTCTCCGGATCGAGAAAGCCGCCGATATCCTGCCCCCAGCCGCGGTGGGCTCCGACATTGCGCACCGTAGAGTCCCCTGCGATCCACAGCGTTGGCAGCGATTTCGCCGCGGTCCGCTGCGCGGAATCATCCGTGTCCGGCCGGGCGTCCTGGGCGGCGGCACCGTGCAGCATCGTGCCCACGAGAAATCCAAGCACCACGCGCCGACTGATGTTCCCAAACATGCTCAATCCGTTAGCCTAACTCGTCGCCTGCGGGAATCCATTGCCCCGTTCGGGTGACGCGACAAGTGGCCGTCGCTACCTCCCGACTTGTAGCAACTGTATTGATCTAACAGTTTTTCGGACCCGACTCGTGGGCACGCGCCGCCCTGAGGGGCTTCCTCCGACGAGTTTTTTAGTGCCCATTCTCGGAAGCCCCCCAGGGCTCTGCCGGCTTTTGCGCCCCGCGGGAGCGTCGTCAGGTGGCCGGGCAGCTGGAGACGGCCTGATAATACTCTTTGAGCCTCGCGTTGAGCATCACCAGTAGCTTGCGCGCGACGGCGACGATCGCCACTTTGGCGGGCTTTCCTTTCGCTCGCAGC
>Ga0247843_1000845_pt1 | contig 68495 bp, 69 predicted proteins | sample LaCruzMarch2017__FD_192420 | JGI IMG/M metagenome (GOLD analysis project Ga0247843, IMG submission 192420) | Freshwater microbial communities from meromictic Lake La Cruz, Castile-La Mancha, Spain - LaCruzMarch2017_8m | ecosystem: Environmental > Aquatic > Freshwater > Lake | place: Spain...
ACTCCAGACCCCCATGAAGCGGTCGTAGGCGGCCCCATCGCTAAAGCGGATTGGTTCATTAGTCATGGTTATTGAGCTCAAGGTTGCGGTTCGCTCACGCTGGCACTTCGGTAACTGCCAGGAAAGATGACGCCTGATCAATTGCCGAAGGCCACACCAATCAGTTTTACGAGGTTCTTTGCGGACAACCTGGATCCCGTTGTTCTCGTTTCAACCAACGCAAAGCGCTCTCCAATAATTCAACCGCCGCTTCATCACCAGGGCCATTGGCTTGCAGGGCATGAATAAGAGCAGCTGAGATTTGCTCGCTGGCCCGCCTATGTCTATCGGTTTTTAATTGATGCCAATCACGATCACTTATTTTTAAAAGATCATGTAGGCCCTTGGCAGCTTCCGATAGGTTTAAACGTTGGCTATTAGCTGAAAATTCAGACATGGCAGGGTATTTTGTGGTTAGCAAAATCCTATTAGGTTCAGTGTGATGACAGGAGGGAAAATAATAAAACCGCTCCGTTGGCTCCATAAACTGGCAACTATCAATTTCATACTTTATGATTCAAGAATTATCTCGAAATATCGAGTAAAAACTCCATTACAAAGGCGTTTCTATCAACGCAAACAATTTTTAAAAATATTTATAAATAACCAGCCATGGCCCACTATGGAAAATGGCAGGTTTTGGAAAGCTATGCGCTGGGGAGGTGCTGGATTCCTAGCGGCGCAAGCCTTGCATTACTTCCTGCCTAGGTGATATGGCTGGTTGAAGATGCTGGGCATTACGGGCGAGATCCTCCTGCAATTGCACTTCATCTGCACTTTCCACGTCGATCACAGTTTGGAGCAAATGCTGAGGACCACGCTTCCAGGCATTACGCAGTGAACGCCTTAAGCGATCCTCCACCAAAACCAAACGGTCTGCAGCTTCATTAGGGCTCTCACCTGCTTCAATATCAGTGCGCAGGCAAACTCCGAAGCCGTAAGCCTCTATAAGCGCTCTTCCGCCAATTAACACGGTTTGGAAGGTCCAACCTTCTAGCCATCTAACCCGGAATGGGTTGTTCATTAACAGCCTCAGGCACACCACCATTTGAGCGGATTCGGAGAAGCTTTACAAGTTTTTACCATTTCTTGTTTCGTTTTTAGAACCAAAGGGTTGTGGAAAAGATCTCGAGAATGCAGCTTAAGAGCTCCTTTTTAGGGCTTGCTAGCGCACCATATCCTTGTCATAAACCAGGTTTCAGCACTGATCTGGCTAAATCCAGCGTTGTTTAGGCGGGTTTCAATTTGATCTCCGATGTAATCCCGGTAGTAAGGCTCATGAAAAACTCTGCGGAAATTTTCCATTACAGGTTGGAATTGAGGGCTATCAGCTAGCTGCACTGAGTCGGCCAGGATCAAAACACCACCGGGACGCAATACTCGAAAAGCTTCTGCTATCACAGCCTGGCGGGCTTCAGCTGGTAATTCGTGCAATAGAAATACACAGGTCACAGCATCCAAAGATTGGTCTTTAAAAGGCAGCTCTTCAGCGTTGCCTTGCGTCAATTGAGGTAATTCCCCCGGTTGCTGAGAAAGCCAACGATTTGCCTGGCGCAAATATGCAGTTGAAAGATCTAATCCCACCAACTGTGCTGAACCAAAAGCACCCCTTAATTGCCTGAGGGTGCGACCTGTGCCGCAAGCCACATCCAGAATTTTGATTTGTGTTGCAGGCAAATTTGCCTGTTTGAAGCGCTGAGTTAAGGGCTTTAAAATGCGCCGGCGCATGGCATCTGCTGTGCCGTTAAACAAGATCTCAACTTGAAGGTCGTAGAGCTCAGCAGAGCGATCACTTAAGTAGCCATCGGTTTGGTGGTGGAAATTTTGAAGGTAGTAATTAGGAAAACTGTTGCTATCAATACCCGCAGGTAAATCGTGCACATCTCGGCGCAAGCGGCGGTCCCAAATTTTTGGTAAATCAAGCCACACCAATGGATAACGCAACATCCAATCAAGCCAGGGGGCGTCAAATAATTGGCTGGTGGGATATAAACCTTGCTCCGCTTCTAACCAATCCCGTTCCAGCAGGTTGTCCATGCTTCTGCGAAGAGCCTGCAGGGTATCTGCCGTTATCGGAACAGTTTCGGCATTTGCCTTAGGGGCCACCAACTCCATCAATTGGGTGCTTATTTGTTTATGGGCAATTCCAAGCAGGCTTTTCCCCTGCTGCATGGTTTGGTAAGCAAGCTTTGTAACTGAATCCGCCATTGGGTTGAAGCTGGTATGCGTTGCTGCCATTCCAGCGGATTAAAGGCTTCGCCGCGAGATTTAGGTAACTGTTTCTCTCAGAATTAGCCTAAAAATGCAGCATTTGCACTTCAAAAGCATTGCAGGTGATAGGTTTTTGCCATTGGTTTTGATGCCGTGCAGGATGCGATCTCGAGTCTGATCGGTCGCTACGACCAGCAGGGTCGTTACTTCGATGGCTCAGCACTTGATCGCCTTGAGAACTACTTCAGCGAATCTGAATTGCGGATAGCTGCGGTTGATCTAATTAACGGTGATGCCGCAGAGATAGTTCGCGAAGCCAGCCAGCGGCTCTGGCTCTCAGATCCAGAACTGTTACTGCCCGGTGGAAACGCATACACCACAAGGCGGTTGTCTGCTTGTTTGAGAGATCTCGATTACTTCCTGCGATATGCCTCATACGCATTAGTTGCAGCGGATTGGCAGGTGCTTGATGAGCGGGTGCTCAACGGCCTCAACGACACTTACAAATCTTTGGGCGTGCCCACTGGCCCTACAGCCAAAGGAATTCTCCTTATGGCTGATGTTTTAACTGAACGTCTAGCAGCGGCTGGCTACAGCTCTTGCTCTTTGGTTAGAGCTCCTTTTGAGCACATGGCGCGGGCGCTCTCGGAAATCAGCCTCAACGGCCTCTGAGCCTTTAGAAGTAATCTCAAACCCAAATTCTTGATTAGTTGCGTGAACGCTTCCCCAATTTCCTCAGTAAATCTGCCCATAAAAGCAAATGTGAGTGCTGCCCATCGCCTGCAGCTAGAACCGATTGCCACTCCCCATCGTTTGCTCCTTGGTCCGGGTCCATCCAATGCCGATCCAAGGGTGCTGGAGGCTATTGCTAGGCCACCGCTAAGCCACCTTGATCCTCTTTACCTGGAACTTATGAATGAAGTTCAGGAGATGTTGCGCTACGTCTGGCAAACAGATAACCGCATAACAATTCCTGTAAGTGGTACAGGCAGTGCTGCTATGGAAGCAACAATTGCCAACACAGTTGAAAAAGGAGACCGTGTTTTGGTGGGGGTAATTGGTTACTTTGGCTTGCGGCTCGTTGATATGTGCAACCGCTATGGAGCAGATGTTGAAGTATTGGAGGTTCCCTGGGGGGAGGCCTTAAGTTTTGAAAGTATCGAGGAAGCAATAATCCGCCATCGGCCAGTACTTTTTGCACTTGTACATGCAGAAACCTCTACAGGTGTTTGCCAACCATTGGATGGTATTGGTGCACTTTGCCGCGAGCATGATTGCTTGCTGGTTCTTGATACTGTTACTTCACTAGGCGCCGTTCCTTTAAAGCTTGATGAAGCTCAAGTTGATTTGGCCTACAGCTGTAGCCAAAAAGGATTGAGTTGCCCGCCTGGCTTAGGCCCCTTCACTATGGGGCCAAGGGCAGAAGCCAAAATCGAACGCCGCAAGGGCAAAGTTCCCAATTGGTATTTAGATATGTCTGGTTTAAAATCCTATTGGGGAAAGGATCGTACATATCACCACACAGCGCCAGTAAATATGAACTTTGGTCTTAGGGAAGCCCTGCGGTTGCTTTGTGAAGAGGGGCTTGAAAATGCATGGGTGAGGCATCGCAATAACAGTGAAAAATTATGGCTTGGCTTGGAGGAATTAGGCCTTGAGCTACATGTACCTCACCCTTTACGCCTTCCCACCCTCACCACTGTTCGAATTCCGGCTGGTGTAGATGGGAAAGCATTTTCATCGCATTTATTAAATAAACATGGGGTTGAAATTGGCAATGGATTGGGCAGCTTGGCTGGAGAGGTTTGGCGCATTGGCTTAATGGGCACCAACAGCAGCGCTAGCAATGTTGATCTGCTGCTAAACCTTCTAGAGCTTGAGTTGCCTGCCTTCCGTTCTGGCCGCGTCGCTGTTTAAACCAGTTCTGAAGCATTAGCTCACATTGATCGCGCAAAACTCCGCCGTACACATCCATATGGTGATGGGCGCTTGCACTGCGGGAGAGGTCCAAACAGCCCCCCAATCCACCTCGCTTTGGATCACTCGCGCCGAACACCACTCGCCCCATTCGTGCTTGCACAAGTGCTCCAGCACACATCGGACAAGGCTCCAAGGTCACGATCAATGTGTGCTGGTTGAAACGCCACTGACCACTGCAGTGGCTTGCTTGCCGCAGGGCAATCAATTCGGCATGGGCGAGGGGATTTTGCTCCCCTTCACGGCGGTTACTGCCCCAACCAATTGCTTTTCCGTTTGGATCGAGCACCACTGCTGCAACAGGCACCTCGCCTGCGTTGCCAGCGATAGTTGCCAGCCGCAACAAGCGTTCCATCCAAATGCTGTTTGGAATATCCATTAAGGATCAGAATGAAGGATCAATGTTCAAATGGCTTGCAAGCCCTATTCCACAACCCAGATGTTGCCACGGGTTCCTTAGGGGAATTGTTGAACCATTCCAGCGCCTTGCTCTGTAAGTGGTTAGCTGATGCGCCAAATCACGGCCCCAGGCCTGGCCTAATTGTGCAACCCCTTGCAGAACCTGATGTTGCCGGCAAGCAAATCGACGAGCTGTGGCGTGATCTTTCTTCTTTGATGGATGGTGCCTATCGGCCCAATCATCCAGGGGCGCTAGCTCACCTGGATCCGCCAGCTCTAAATGTATCTATCTGCGCTGATTTGATTGCTGCTGGCCTTAACAACAACTTATTAGCTGAGGAGCTTTCACCTTCTTTAAGTCGCCTTGAGCGCAGTTTATGCAGCTGGATGGCGCGGCAAATTGGCCTTGGTGCCAATGCCTCTGGGGTACCAGCCAGCGGAGGCAGCCTTAGCAATTTAATGGCGCTTACCTGCGCGCGCCGGGCCGCAAATTTGCAGGGTCGTTGTGATGGGGTGGTGCTCACTGGAGCTGGTTCCCATGTTTCCTTAAACAAGGCCTTAGCAGTTATGGGTATGGAGCCAGATTGCCTTTGGCGCTTACCACTTGATCCAGAAGGCCGTTTGTTACCTGCCGTTTTAGCTGATGCCCTCGATCGTGCAAATCAACTTGGCTTACCAATTTTGGCGGTAGTGGCAACAGCAGGTACCACCGTGCAAGGGGTTGTAGATCCTTTGCGACAGATGGCCGCACTGTGCAAAGCGGCAGGGGTATGGCTTCATGTTGATGGTGCGATTGGCGGAGTTTGCGCTTTGGTTGATAGCCAGCGCTGGCGAGTGGATGGCATTGAGTTGGCTGATTCAGTTTCTTTAAATCCACAGAAATTACTGGGGGTATCTAAACCTTCATCTTTATTGCTACTACAAGATCCCAATCATTTACGCACCTGTTTTTCCACTGGTTTGCCATATATGGAGCAAGCAACAGCAGACCACGGCGGTGAACTTGGCATTCAGGGTACCCGTGGTGCTGAAGTGCTTAAGTTGTGGATGAGTTTGCAATACCTTGGCCTTGAGGGGATAGAAAAAATACTTGAGGGAGCATTTTTGCGGGCACGTTCGTTACGAAGCTTGCTAGAGCCATTGCCATTGCATTTATTAGCGGGAGATCTTCATCTGCTTAGTTTTAACTCTGCTGCTGCATCAGCAGATGAGCAGATCAATTGGCGTGACCGTTGTCATAAACAATTACTTGAATCGGGTTTCTGGCTTTCAAAACCAGATTGGCGAGATCTTCCTTTGCTAAAGGCTGTGTTAGGGAACCCTTTTACCAGCGCGATGCACCTAGAGCAATTAGCTTCAATTATTAGCAGGTCTTTATGACACAAAAAGAACAAAAAGGCCGTTGGCTAGCAATTACAACCGGGATTATTTCTGTGGCCATTGCCTTGGCGTATCTTCTGTTGGTTTTACTGCTTGATCGAATGGGTCCATTGTTGCCACCACCCCCCGAGGCCCTCGGCGTGGTGGTAATTGCTGCACCTGTTGCTTTAGCGGTTCCACCACTCGTGCAAGGGCATCTTCAAGAAAATGTTTTAGATTTAAATCTCTTTTTTCCAAATCGTATTGTTCACGCACTACAGCAGCAATCCCTCCATCTCCCCAATTTTGTTGTTGCCGAAAATAGCTAATAAAACTGCGTCCTGCCAACCGAGTTAACCAGGCTCCTGTTACCGCCTGAATCGCTTTTGAGGCAAGTAGGGCTGGTAAATTTAGACCCATGGCAGCACTAAGTAAGCCTGCACCTCCTTTAACTAAACCAAGGCTCGCTAAAGTGCGTCCTAGAGAAAGTGCCAATTGCTGCCCTTGAGCCCTTGTTATATTTACGCTATAAATCTGGCCGATTTCAACAACCATTTGGGCATTTACAGCAGCAGTAGCAAGTAAATCAAGGCCGGGTAGTGGTGTTAGGGCGATGGCTCCTGCACCGATCCAGCCGTAGCGATCCACAATTTCTAAAGCATCGCGATAGCGCTGTTTATCTAGAAGATTTTGTGAATCAGTGGAAAGACGGCTACTTTGCAGCAGGATATTATCTGCCAACAAATCCTCCCCTTCATCCCTAAGTAGCTGGGCTAAACGCATTAAAAGCCTTTCAATCTCAGCCTGAGGTTGCAGCGGCTTACGCCCGGGTTGTGGGATTGATTGAGGTGATCCGCTAGCGCTCACCACATCTTCTGTGCGCACTAGGCCGCCACAACGGAGTTGTAATAATTGCAGAAGTCTTTTTTCTTCACTCTCACCGCGAAGATCGCATTTATTTAATACCAATATCAAACGTTTGCCCATTTGAGCTAGAGCTTGCAGAATCTTAAATTCACTAGCACGCAGATCTCCATCAACTACAAAAATCAAAAGATCACCCTGCACCGCTTCGCTGCGAGCCTGCTGTTCACGTTCTAAACCGTCTTGGCCAGATTCCAGGATTCCAGGAGTATCTCGCAACTGGATTGAGCGTTGCAGATCAGGTAAACGCAATAAATAGTTTTGGCTTTCTTTTGTTGATCCCATCGCTGCACCCACAGCGCCGATGCGATCGTTTATTAAGGCTCTTATTAAAGAAGTTTTACCACTGGAACCACTACCAAAAATAACAACAACTAGATCACCTTTTTGCAAGCTGGCCTCCACTTGCCTGCGGCGCTCTAGCAAGGCTTCCCTCGCTACGGCATCGCGTAGTTGAGCTAACTGTTGATCAATTGCTTCTAAATTCTGTTTAGCAGCTGCACTACGGGTACCTGCCGCTTTGGGTCGTTGAGCTTGCTTACGGCTGCCTTTTGCTGATAACCAAGGTTGCAGAAGTGGATAACAAGTGAGCACCACTGCAGCTAGCAACAGCAGCAGCGTGGGTCCTACCAACCAACCAGGCAGCCAATAGCTCAATTGCCAAAGCAAGCTGTTAACGGCTTGAAGCACCACCGATAAAATCACGATGGCAAGCAGCAATCCCACCACCAAAAGCCAAGGGCGTGGTGATTTCATCAGCGGGCTTCAGAATTAGTGCTGCCCCGGCCGGCACTGCGCATGATGTCGCCCCAAAGCTCTGCTGCCACTGCGCTGCTGGCAGCGGTAGGACTGCTGTCGTCGTTGCCAAGCCAAATCCCCATAACCCAATGCCGGCTGGGTTCATAGCCAATAAAAAGAAGATCGCGCCCCTCATTGGTGGTGCCGGTTTTACCCCCCTCGGCCCCACCAAGGGAGGCGGCACTGCCGGTGCCCCCCTGCACTACACCACGCAGCAGGCCCTGCATTAAGCGTGCTTGTTTAGGGCTCATAACGCGGCGGCTATTCGATCTTGTTTGCGCTTGTTGGCGGCATCCTTTGCCTGGATTCAGGCAAGGTTCTGCATCTGTGAGCCTGCGAATTGTGGTGGGCTGGTGCCAGACCCCATCGTTTGCAATAGCTCCGTAGGCGGCAGTCATTTCGATCAAGCTGGTTTCACTTTGTCCCAATACCAATCCAGGCACTGCAGCTAAGGGGGTTGTGATGCCGAGATCCCTTGCTTTTTTAACTACTGCATCCAGTCCATATCGTCTACCTAATCTGAGGGCAGCTGTATTACTACTACTGGCAAATGCTTGAGACAACGCCAAGCTGCCTCCACAACCAGCCGTAAAACTCTGCCCTCCCCAATCAAGTGGAGCGCAGCTGATTGCTGAATCCGGCCGTAAGCCTCTTTCAAGAGCAACCAAATAAGTCATTAATTTGAAAGTGCTGCCGGGTTGCCTCAGGGCTTGGGTAGCGCGGTTGAATTGGCTTGTGTTGTAGTCGCTGCCACCAATCAGGCTAAGAACAGCGCCGCTGCGCGTATCGAGCACCACCACTGCCCCCTGTTTCACACCCCAGCCGTTACCAGGCCTTAGATATTCCCTTAATTTTGCTTCAATTATCTCTTGAAGTACTGGATCGAGATTCGTATCAACAAGGAAATTACCTTCACTCGCCACCTCTGGGCCTAGAAGATTTTCCAAATCTCGATGCACTTGATCTGAATAAAAGGGCGAGGGGCGTCGTTCTCGTGACGCGCAGGCCCTTGGGGCAAGCACCACAGGGGTGCGTCTGGCCCGGCGGATTAAATCGGCTGGTGCCCCACCTTCTGTTGCCATTTTTGTGAGCACACCATTACGAGCACTCAGAGCTTGTTGGGGGAATGCGCAGGGATCGTTGCCATTAGGAGATGGCAGTAAACCCACCAATAAAGCCGCTTGCTCAAGGGAGAGATCTTTAGCGCTTTTATTAAAAAACAATTGAGCAGCATCTTCAAAGCCCCAACCAACACCAAGATAAACTCTATTTAAATAACTTAATAACAAATCGTGTTTACTAAATCGTGCTTCAAGCTGTAGCGCTACCATTAACTCTCTCCACTTACGGCCAAGAGTTTCTCCCTGTCCCACTTGATCTGGATATAAACTTCTAGCTAATTGTTGGGTAAGTGTGCTGCCTCCTTCTAATACTTTTCCCCCCAACATATTTGTAATCAAAGCCCTTGTAGTGCCGATTGGATCGATCCCTGGATGCCACCAAAAACGATTATCTTCACTGGCAAGAAGCGCCTTAATTAAGTGGGGCGAGAAGCTTGTTAATCGAGGTAGTTCATTATGCCCACTGCTATTTGCACTTGAGAGGGGGCGATTGTTACGGTCGTAGAGCACCATCGGCCCTCGCACTGGAGCCAGGCTGCCCCGCACGGCCACAGTAAAAGTGCCAAAGGCCAGCAATAGCAAACTAAAAGCACCGGTAGATAGGGCTGCAGCACTAATAAATTTTAAAAACTTAAGCCGCCATAAATATTGCGTTAGTTGGCGAAATTCAATAATAGGTAATTCGGTTGCAGAGCCCGGACCCAAGTAAATTTGATCCCCATCTCGCAGCTCGATTGCTTTAACTAAACGACCCAGCCAGCTAATACCATTTGTGGAGCCAGCGTCTGTTAATAACCAATTTCCACGCCGTAATTCAAGGATAGCGTGACGCTTAGACACGGCTGGATGGTTTACAACTATCTCTCCATCACTATCGCGTCCTATACGATAAATTTGGCCATAGAGGTTATAGCAAATTGACTCTTTGCCAAACTGATGCAGCCACAGCTCAGCCGTAATCATTTTTTACTCCTCAAGTTGTGCAGCAGTAAAGAAACAACAGCTAGATTAATAGCAATATCAGCAAAATTAAAAACTGGGAAATTAATAGGCACAAATTCAATAAAATCCACAACAGCCCCCAGCCTCACGCGATCTAAGCCGTTGCCGATAGATCCGCCAAGCAGCCAACCCGCAGCACAAAGTTGAAGAAACTGCCATTTTTTTCCGGCTCGCCACAGCCACAACAGTAGAAATAGTGCAACAGCAAAACTGATCAAACCGAGCCAGGCAGCACCTTGGGGGAAGAGGCTAAAAGCGGCACCATTATTCCAAACCAGGCGAAGATTTACCAAGCCAGGAATAAAAACAACTTTGCTTGATTGAGGTAGCTGGCTTAAAACTAAATGTTTACTCCACTGATCCAGTATTACTACACCAATTGCCAGGCCAATACTGAAGCCTCTTACTTGAAGAAGTTTATTCACCGGTTTACCAGAAGTAAGGGGCGCAGCACCCTCGCCAGAACTCCAACAAAACAACAAAGCAGCAACTGGCCCGGAAGGGGGAGAAGGCTGTAAGTAAGAATTAGTTGGGGCAAGCTAACGCTCCATCTATTAGCCAAACTACCTAATCCCAGATTGAGCAAACCGCAAATTTGAATCGTAAATAGACCTAGCAGTGCTGCCCCGGTAAGGCGCTCTAAACGATCCATTCCCGTTTGTTGCACTAGCCGGCCACAAAGCCAAGCGGCAGGTACAAATCCGGCCAGGTAGCCAAAGGAGGGTTGCTGAAGGTATGCAAGGCCACCACCTTCTTGAAAAACAGGAATAACGCTTAAGCCAAGGCTTATATAAGCCACTGCGGCCAACATTCCCGATCGCGGTCCGCACACCAAAGCCGTTAGCAGCAGCGCCGGCACTTGGGCTGTAACTTGTAAATCTTGAAAAACAAACCCCAATTGGGGATTCCACCAGGGCAGGGCCGGTTGTAACAAACCACCAGTGAGAATAAGGAGTAGCCCCACAAGGGCTCCCCACCAGTTCAAGAGGGCGCGCAAGCTCAACCCAAGCTATTTGCCGCCATCCTGCACCAACCTATCGATCCACACAACTTTGACTGATCCATCAGAAGCTCTTTATCCCGTTGGAAGTTTTGTAAAACTGCAACATCAGCAGCCCTGGCTGAAGACGGCTTCAGTGATGCCAGTGCTGCGGCCTGCTGATCTTGTGGAAATCGCTGAGCAGGGGGAAGTGATGGCAATTCACCCAATGCAGCAAAGGGCGGTCAAGTTTCGCCGAGGTACTTTTCTTTTGGCTGTTAGCTCATTGCAACCTGCCACTGATGCTTCAGGTCATTAAGGGCTGCAGCTGGGCCGCATACACTCAAATTTGGTTTCTGTAGTAAACGTTTAGCAGCCTGCTGCAATTCTGCGGGGCTGATATGTGGCAATTTTTTGAGGCAGAGTTCACTATGGTTTTTGGGCAAGCCATAGCTCAAAAGAGCCGCAAGGCGATCCGCCCTTTGGCTTAGCGTTTCGCAACTCAAGGCTTCTTGTCCTTTTATTTTTGCCACCGCTAAATTCAATTCTGCCGCTGAAATTGGTTGTTCAATCAGCCGCCGCCATTCACCTAAAAAAGCGTTCAGAGCTTCTGGTGCCCGATCTATCCCGCATGAAAGATGCCAGATCATCGGCGAATCTGAACTACGAGTGATTAGCTCCGCGCCAATGTCGTAGGCCAGGCCCAGTTCTTCGCGCATTACCTGGAACAGGCGACAGCTCATTCCTACCCCAAGGTGTACCTGTAAAATGCGAAGTAAGAGAGCATCAGGATTATGTATCTCAATTGTACGAAAACCAATCATCATTACCACCTGCTCGGTTCTGCAGCGCACAGCAGCAAAATTCTCCAGGGGTTCTGGTATCAATAGCGGACCAGCTTCGATCTTATTTGTCCAGCCTGAGATCCGATTGACACATTGCTCTTGAAGGCTTGATGGTGGATTTCCTGCGAGCACCAAAAGGGCGCTTTGAGCAGCGAGTTGCTTTGAAATTTGAATTAATGATTTAGGTTCAATTTTTTCTAGATCATTCCTAGTGCCGATTGGATCATGGCCATAGGGTCCATCGCTAAATAATAGTTGTCGTAATTTTTCATGACAAAGATAAAAAGGATCTTCTCGCATTCTTTGTATTGTTTGCATGTTTAAATCACGTTCTAGATTTACTTGATCCCTTTCGCAACTGGGCATTTCAAGCATATCCAATAATAGTGGTAGCAGAAAGTTAGCATCATCGTTGTTGCATTTCAAAGCAACAACTAGAAAATCATCTCCTGCATCACAGCGCAAATTTGCTCCATAACTCTCCACCTCATTTGCGAAATCTTCGGCATTTAATTCACCACAACCCCGAGTTAATACTCCCGCTAAAAGTTGTTGACGACCCCTCTGGCCCGGTGGATCTACCCTGCTGCCAAATGCCAAAACTAGGCGTGCAACCAATATTGGTGATTCTGGCTGATGCAATAGTTCAACTTGTTTCATAGGAATAGATTTATTCAGGTAAAACTTCAAGTATGCAGGCTTTGCTGAGGTCCCAGTTTTTTGCGAGTGAATGCAATCGATCCTGGTCCCATTGCTTTAACCATTGCAGAGGCGCATCAAGCGGCAACAAACGTTTTTGTAGGCTGGCCTGCCCGAGATGATGGGTTACCTGGCTGATTGCCTCATGGCTAAAGGTGTAGCCATTACCAATTAAGCGCTTAGCGCGCTCTATCTCTTGCAATTCAAAACCCTGCTGAGCTTGGGTTAACAACTTCTCCAATTCTTGCCGCACCTTTGGCAGAGATTCAGGATTGGTAACCGCTTCCAAAATTACCAAACTGCCTCGCTCGAGAGGATGAACCTCCACGTCTATGGATTCCACAAGTTGAAGCTTTTCGCGCAGTACTTTCACAAGCCTTGAAGATCTGCCTTCAGCAAGGGCTGCAGCCCAAAGATCAACCCCCATTAAAGCTTCAGGATCTGCTGCGAAAGGGGCACACCAAGCTATAAGCAAGCGGGCTGATTCAAGCCGCGGCAGGCTCAGATGGTGTTCCCCCGGTTGCCAGTGCATATGCAAGTCATCTGGATTCAAATCAATTAGTGCTGGATCCTGCTCTGCATCAAGTTCAGCGATTGGTCCTGCCGCCAACATTTTCAGCAGTTCATCTGATGCAAAACAGCCCCCCACAGCAACAGCACAATTTGCCGCCTTGTAGTGGCGACTTTGAAACCGTTGCATATCTGCAGGCCCATGATTCAAGAGATCGGAACGCAAACCAATAATTGGTCTGCCATAAGGATGATTTCCGCAGGCCAAATGCAATAAGCGCTGAAAAGCAACCTCCTCGGGTTGGTCTTCACTTTGAGAAAGTTCTTCAAGCACCACAAGCCGTTCCATTTGAAAGGATTCCCTTTCAAGGCCCGGTTGTAAAACCAGTTGTGGCAGCAAATCACATGCCAGGGCAAGCCCTTCAGGCGGAATTACAAGGTGGTATTGCACTTCGTCAAAGCCAGTAGCGGCGTTACTAGAGCCACCTATGGATTCAATTTGCAGGTCAAATGCACCAGGCGGAAGATTTTCATTTCCCTTAAACACCATGTGTTCAAGGAAATGGGCGATACCACTTTCAGTATTTTGTTCCATGGCACTGCCTGCCTGGCACCAAAATTCAATGCAAACCACCGAGGCATCGGCAACTGGTAGGTAGGTAATAGGACAACCGTTCCCAAGGAGATGCTGCTGAGGAGCTGGAAAGCCAAGGGCTGAGTTAGGTAGTGTCAGAGAACGAATAACGCTTGCCACCATCATGGTGCGACCAGGGACCCTTAGGCTCTTTCGGTCGCGAACAAAATAAATGAATAGCTCTCACCCCCTGGTAGGTCGCATAGCCCAATCCTTGCTGCCTCTTTGGCAGCAGCTACCAAAACTTGAAACCCTTCCCCTAGATCCGGATTTAAAAGAGGTGAGGGGTGAACTTGAAGGCGATAATATGGCAATTAGTAATCAACTATTACGCTGCCGTGGATTGCGAAAGATCCACCTTGAAGTAGCTCATATTGGCAAAAATCTAGATATTCTTCACTGCGTAATGTTTCCAGATCCATGTTTTGATCTGCCATTATTTGGTGCAGATATTGTTGCCGGAAGAGGTGGTATTTCAGCAGCCATTGTGGATTTATCCCCCACCGCACCGCAGTTACCACGCAGCATTGATGAAGCCTTAAATAAAATTGAGAAACATAGATATTCCCAACCCCGTGAGGTGCCTCCATGGGGCAAAATTTTTTCTGCGCAAGTACTATTTGTTCGCCCCACCAATAGCATCGAAGAAGAGTGGTTCTTAAAAGATCTTCTTGCTTTTCACCAGATTTTTCTTAACCACCTGATTCTCAGCGAACCAGACGCTGCAAACCACCCGGACAGCCAGATGCGTTATGAAGCGCAATTAAATTACTGCGAGCAGCAAAGAAGAAACGACAAAACAAGAAGGGTGCTTGAAGCTGCCTTCAACCCACAATGGGCAGACGATTACATTCAGAATCTGCTATTCGACGATCCCCAGCCCCCCGGAGTTTTGTATTGTGCCTAAAATAAATCCCAGTTCTAAACCGCCCCGTTTAATATTATGGCTTGCAATTGCTGCAGCTATATTCGGAGCAGTGATTTGGAAGCAGCTAAGCGCTGTAAAGGCTCCGCTCAGCCCTATTGCAGCGAAAAAATCCATTGTTAAACCTCTTGGGGTTACAGCTTTGGGGCGATTATTACCGGCAGGCGATGTGCGCCGCTTGGCTGCACCAAGTGGCGCCATGGGTACGATGCCACGCATCGCTGAATTACACGTAGAGGTTGGGGATAAGGTGGCAGCAGGTGCTTTGTTGGCAAGTTTTGATAGCAAGTTAGATAGCCAAGCAGATATTGCTTTTGCCAAGTCAAGCATTAGTACCTTGTTAGAACGACAAAAATTATTGCGACAGGAACTGGCTCGTTATCGAAAATTGCAGCAGCTGGGGGCAACCAGTTTGGAGGGGGTTGAATTGCGGCAACTCAAATTACTTGAAATAGATCAAGAACTTAGAAATGCACAAGCTGAATTAAATCGTCAAAATGTTAAATTACCATTTACGGAACTGCGAGCACCATTTGCAGGAACAATTTTGCAAGTTCACGCCCGCAGTGGTGAGCGGCCTGGTGCAAGAGGGGTTGTTGACATTGGCCAAAGTAGCGCAATGGAAGCTGAGCTTGAGGTTTATGAAAGTGATATTGATAGGGTAAGAATTGGGCAACTAGCAAAATTGCGTAGTGAGAATGGGGGCTTTTCAGGACAATTGAACGGCAGAGTATTTCGTATAGATCCCCAGGTTCGGCAACGGGAGGTGTTATCAACAGACCCCACCGCAGACACTGATGCGAGAGTTGTGATCGTTAGAATAAGCTTAGATAATAACGACCGCAAAAAAGTGGCGAATCTCTCTGGTTTGAAAGTAATTGGTAATTTAAATCCATGATGTTTGATTCCTATGTTTGTTGATATTTGGCAAAAACGCAGGATTCCACTTGCCTGGTTACTGCTTAGCCGCCAGCCGGTGCGCTTAGCTATTGCCCTTGCAGGAATTAGTTTTGCAGGAATACTAATGTTTATGCAGCTTGGTTTTAGGGATGGATTATTTGATGCCAGCGTAACTATACATCGTTTATTTGATGCTGATTTAGTTCTTGCTAGCCCGCGCTCAATGAGCTCAATAAGTATGGCTGGTTTTCCAGAAAGACGCCTTATTCAAACACTGGCTGACCCTGAAGTAAGTGATGTATCACCTGTGCACTGGAATTTTGTACTTTGGCGGAATCCAGAAACTAGAACAACAAGATCAATTTTAGCCCTTGGATTTGAACCGAGCGATCCGCTTTTAATTGATCCAATGGTGCAGCGCCAAGCATCATATTTGCAACAGAAAGGCAGGGTTTTATTCGATGAACGTTCCCGAAGTGAATTTGGTCCAGTGGCGGATTGGTTTCGCAAAGGTAAAACCGTTGATTCAGAAGTTGCTGGTGTGAGTTTGCGAGTGGCAGGTCTTGTGCAGTTGGGCCCCTCGTTTGGCGCGGATGGAAATATGATTGTGAGCCGTGAAACATTTCGCAGCATTATTCCAGGGAGCTCTAAGGGAAGTATCGAGCTTGGTTTGATAAGGCTCAGCGATGGCGCAGATCCTATATTGGTATCAGGGAGATTAAAAAAACAACTACCTAATGATGTAACTATATTTACTAAGAAACAGTTTATTGAATTTGAGAAAAATTATTGGCGCTCTAGCACTGCAATAGGTTTCATATTTTCCCTTGGTGCTGCCATGGGCTTTGTTGTGGGCTGTGTGATTGTTTATCAAATACTTTACGGAGATGTGAGCGATCATTTGCCTGAATATGCAACATTAATGGCTATGGGCTACAAGCTTAAGGATCTTTTATTGGTGGTTGCAAGAGAGGGATTATTACTTGCTTTGATTGGATATCTACCGGCATACGCTGCTGGTGAGTGTCTTTATGCACTTATCAGATCTTCAACAAAGCTTCCTGTTGCAATGGAATTTGATCGTGCTCTTTTGGTATTCAGCATGATTCTTGTGATGTGTTTGGGCTCAGCACTATTGGCGATGCGAAAATTAGCTGATGCAGATCCTGCCGAAATCTTTTAATGGATCTTCAAAACACTGCTCCTTTAATTAATGCCGATGGCCTATGCCATAGCTACGGCAAAGGTGCGATGAGTCGATTGGTATTGGAAAATATTCAGCTACGTCTTAATCCTGGCGAGGTGGTTTTACTAACAGGTCCGTCAGGTTGCGGCAAAACAACCTTGCTCACATTGATCGGCGCGCTGCGCAGCGTTCAGCAAGGCAATTTAGAGGTGTTGGGAGTTTCATTAAAAGGTGCAAATCGCGAGCAGTGCCGTGGGGTGCGCTCAAATATCGGCATGATTTTTCAAGGTCATAATCTGCTGCGTTGTCTTACCGCTGAGCAAAACGTTCAAATGGGCGCAGACCTTCTCTCCGGTACTAGTTACGGAGCCAGACGCGCTATGGCGAGGGAATGGCTGCGAGCAGTGGGTTTGGGCGACCAGCTGAACAAACTCCCCCACGATTTATCCGGGGGCCAGAAGCAACGGGTGGCCATTGCAAGAGCCCTTGCAGCAAAACCAAAATTGCTTCTAGCCGACGAGCCCACCGCCGCATTAGATGGTCGAACTGGTAGGGAAGTTGTTGAGTTGCTCCAATCGCTCGCTAAAGATCAAGGCTGCGGTGTGTTGATGGTTACCCATGACCCACGCATCCTTGACATAGCAGATCGTTTGATCCAGATGGAGGACGGTCAATTGCAGGAAGTGAATCTGAGTGCCCCGTCAGGCTAAAGTTTTCGTATCTATGGGGTTGATTCTTTGTCTAAGCGCAGAAACTTAAAACGGGAAAAGCAAGAGCGCAACCGTGCCTACGCCCGTAAATTCAAAAAACGCAAGCTGCGCAATGATGGTCGTGGTGAAGGTGCCGGCAACGGCGTTACCGGTACTGCCAACAACGGTGGCGCTGCCGATTAATCCGCAGGTATAGATGCTTTTTAGCATTGTTATTCCAACCTATAATCGTTTGCCAATATTGAGCAAATGCCTGGCTGCCCTTGAAGCCCAGAAGGGTTTGGAACAAGGCGACCATTTTGAGGTTGTATTGGTAGACGACGGTTCCACGGACGGAACCGTCGACTGGTTACAGGAAAATCAACAGCAGCTAACTCATCTGAGGCTGGTGTGCCAAGAACATGGCGGCCCCGCTCTCGGTAGAAATCTTGGTGTTAAGGAAGCCAAAGGCGAAGTAATTATCTTTATCGATAGCGATTTAGTTGTGTTGCCAAGTTTTCTTGCTGAACACAGCCGTTCCTTGCGAAAATCCTGGAAAGATCGCGGTAATCGCTTGTGTTTTACCTATGGCGCAGTAATAAACACCCACAATTTTGAATTCCCATGCAGTGAACCCCACAAGCTCAGTGATCTCTCGTGGGCATATTTTGCAACTGGAAATGTAGCTATCGATCGCAGTGTTTTAGTGCAATCGGGTTTGTTTGACCCTGCCTTTCAACTTTATGGTTGGGAAGATCTGGAACTTGGTGAACGGCTTCGGCGAATGGGTGTTTTGTTAGTACGCTGCCCTGCCGCGGTGGGATATCACTGGCATCCAGCCTTAAGCCTTGAACAACTTCCCGATTTAGTGCGAAAAGAGCAGGAACGAGCCCGAATGGGCCTGGTTTTTTATCGCAAACATCCCACCAGAAGAGTGCGTTTCATTATTCAATACACAGCCCTTCATCGCTTGTTATGGGATTTGTTAACTCTCGGTGGAATTTTGAATGTGAATACTTTGAAGCCCCTTCTGGCCTGGTTAATCAAGATAGGAAAACCTGGCTTGGCTATGGAACTGCTGAGATTGCCCTTGAATCGGATTGGTGTAGAGGCAATGTTTAAACAAGCCCGTCAGGCCAACTGGTAAGTTTAGTAAGTTCTTTCATTCCGCACACCCGCACGTTTCGGGTGAAGTAAGACCAAATGGTCGAGCTTCCCTGGCGGGTGGTGGCCAACCCGAAACCCACCGATGGCAGTTGTTACCCTCTCCGAGATGATGGAGGCTGGTGCCCATTTTGGCCACCAGACCCGCCGCTGGAATCCCAAGATGCAGCGCTACATCCATTGCGCCCGCAATGGTGTGCACATCATCGACCTCGTGCAGACAGCCGTCTGCATGAACAATGCATACAAATGGACACGCAGTGCCGCTCGTTCCGGCAAACGTTTCCTCTTCGTAGGCACTAAAAAGCAAGCAGCTGAAGTTATCGCCCAAGAGGCTGCCCGTTGTGGTGCCAGCTACGTAAACCAGCGCTGGCTGGGGGGGATGCTCACCAACTGGACCACCATGAGGGCGAGGATTGATCGCCTTAAGGATTTGGAACGGATGGAAAGTTCCGGTGCCATTGCCATGCGTCCCAAAAAGGAAGCAGCGGTGCTACGCAGGGAGCTAGACAGACTTCAGAAGTATCTTGGTGGCTTGAAAAATATGCGCCGCCTGCCAGATGTTGTGGTGCTCGTTGATCAAAAACGCGAGTACAATGCGGTTCTGGAATGTCAAAAGCTAGATATCCCACTTGTTTCAATGTTGGATACCAATTGCGATCCAGACCTCTGCGATGTGCCCATTCCCTGCAACGATGATGCAATTCGTTCGGTGCAGTTGGTGATCGGCCGCCTGGCAGACGCCATCAATGAAGGCCGCCATGGCGCCCATGATCAAGGCGCCGAACAAGAGGATGAGGGCTAAATTCCCTCCTGCTTCTCCGCTCCATTCCGCTCTACAATCCGCCCTGCTCCCCAGTGCCTCCTATGGCTGAAATTTCAGCGAAACTAGTTAAAGAACTGCGCGACCAAACCGGCGCTGGGATGATGGATTGCAAAAAAGCACTCCTGGAGGTTGATGGCGATCTTCAAAAAGCTACTGAATGGCTACGACAAAAAGGAATTTCCTCAGCTGAAAAGAAGGTGGGTCGCACAGCAGCTGAGGGTTCAGTTGGAAGCTATATCCATACCGGCGCAAGGGTTGGAGTGCTTGTAGAGATAAATTGCGAAACTGATTTTGTTGCTAGGGGCGAAAAGTTTCAAGAGTTAGTTCGTAATGTTGCAATGCAGATTGCCGCATGTCCAAACGTTGAATTTGTTTCTACAGACAGCATTCCCCCTGAAGTGGCTGAACGCGAATCTGCCATCGAATCAGGTCGTGATGATCTCGGTAATAAACCAGAAGCGATGAAGGTAAAAATAGTTGAAGGTAGAGTGGCAAAAAGATTGAAAGAGTTGGCGTTGCTTGAGCAACCTTATATAAAGGATAGTTCTTTAACAGTATCTGAATTAGTTAAGCAAGTAGCTGGTATCCTGGGGGAGAATATTCAAGTAAGACGTTTCACTAGATACACTCTCGGAGAGGGTATTGCGGTAGAAAAATTAGATTTTGCAGCTGAAGTTGCTGCCATGGCTGTTTGATTAACGGCGAAATGGGGGCATCCTCTGAACCCCTGCTTCAGCTTTCTTTAATTCAAGCTAAGGGAGAGAGGGCTGTGCTTGCCCTTTACCCCTTGCTTGAAGAGTATTTGTCTATATTAAAAGTACAGTTAGAACCTGCTGTTTTTCAAGCTACTTTTCAATTAGTTACTCAGCACCAACCGGAAAATTTCAATAATCTCAAAGAAGAGGTGCGCTGGAAATTTAGAACAAGACTTCGTTGGCTTTGTGGCCGTTGTTCAAGCTTTCTCAACGTTGAGCAGCTTTTGCAGCTCGCGATTAAGCTACAGAAGCATGATCCTGAACCGCAGCTACTTGAAAATGAAGTAGTTGAATCAAACCTGCCTCCAGGTTCAATTTCTTTATCTTTGGAATTAGCTCCATTAATGGATGGATTTAATCCGCGGGACTTTAGTCAAAATAATCAAGAAGATGAAGAAAGTCTTCCGGCTACTTTTAAGCTAATTCAACAGATGCTTGCAGCTGCCTCATTTAAAGGGGTATCACATCTACAGCATTCATTTCCAATGCCCCATGAGCCCCTCGCACTGCACCGTTGGTTGATGGCATGGGACTTTGCCCTCGAGCGTAGATTGAGAAACCTTAGTAATGCTGTAAATGTTGAGTTGCATCGCAGGGGGCTTATTCGCAACGTTTTGCCAATCGCCTTATTAGACGCTGTGCAAGAAGGTAGTGCTGATGTTCTCTCGGCTCCAGCAAATTTGATAGCGATAACCTTGCCGTATCCCCTAGGGAGCAGTGAAGATTTTTCGCTGCATGGGGTTTTGTTACGCAGCAGCGATATGGAATATCTCTACCCATCATTGCGCTCTATTCGGGCGCGAATCAACCAAATTAATACAAAATTACTCAGAATAGCGAGAAGAGCACAGCACTGGGAGCAGCAGCTGGCCACCCGAAAAGCGGAACAGCAGTGGATCAAAGACAGCCGCCAAGACGATACTCCAATCTCTTGAAGGGAGGGCAAATATCAATTGAATTAGAGCAGTGGTTTACCCGACTACAGCAAAGCCTTGGCCTTGAAGTTGGTGCTGATTATTTAAATATTCAAGGCAAACGCAGCCAATTTAATAATTTTTTGGCCGCATCATGCTCGCAGCCCCCAGCTGGTTTAACAACAGATCAGCAAGAAAAACTGCGGAATTATGCGGAGGGATTTCACAATTACAACAGCTTGTCTGTAGATCAGAGAAAGCGCATCGTAATTGATCTGCGCCGTAGTCTTCATCAATGGCGAACAGAGCTTCAACCTACATCATCCCCATCAGCTCCTAGATTACGGCTAGAAAAAATAGATATAGATACTTCAGAAAGTATTAGTAAACTATCTACTTTCAATCTAAATACACCACTTGGGCAGATTGAAGGTATCAGTTCAAAACTAGCCACACAGTTTGCAAAAATAAATTTATGGCTGGTTAAAGATTTATTACATCATTACCCAAGGGATTATGTTGACTACTCCCAATTAGTACCAATTAGCAGCCTGCAGCCAGGCTCAACAGCAACAATTGTGGCAACCGTAAAGCGCTGCCATGCATTTGTAAGCCCTAAAAATCCAAATCTTTCTATTCTTGATTTGCAATTGCAAGATCCAAGTGGAAAACTTAAAATTAGTAAATTTATGGCTGGCCGTCGTTTTACAAGCACCGCTTGGCTTCATCAGCAAATGCGCTCATATCCTGTTGGTGCAAGGATCGCTGCTAGTGGACTTGTAAAGGAAAGCCGTTTTGGCATCAGCCTTCAAGATCCATTGCTGGAGATTTTAGAAACTCCTAATACAAAATTGCAGTCGCGTCAGATTGGTCGCCTGCTTCCTGTTTACCCCTTAGGCGAAGGATTGGTAGCAGAGCGCTTAAGGGAGTCGGTTATAAAAATTCTTCCTGTTGTTAATCAATTGCTAGATCCTTTACCAGATATTTGGCGTTTAAAGTTAAAACTTATAAGTTTAAGGGAGGCTCTTTATCAAATACATCAGCCAGAATCGGCAGACTTTCTGCAGGCAAGTCGTCGTCGCCTTGTATTTGATGAATTTCTGCTTTTGCAATTAGCTCTTGGTTTACGACGTTTGCAGATTAAACTTAAGAATGCGCCAGTTTTGCCAGCTTCAGCTGTAGGAAATAGATTACTTAATTTTCAGAAGTTATTGCCCTTTCAATTTACGCCGGCACAAGCACGTGTGCTTCAGGAAATAAGAGCTGATATGGCCAAACCTCAACCGATGGCCCGCCTACTGCAGGGAGATGTGGGAAGTGGCAAAACTGTAGTTGCTATTGCGGCGCTTTTATGTGCAATTGATGCTGGCCACCAGGGCGCCTTGATGGCCCCTACTGAAGTTTTAGCGCAACAACATTATGAGAAGTTGTGTAGTTGGATGCCTCATTTAAATGTTACCGTTGATCTGCTTACTGGCTCCACCCCAGCCCCTCGTCGCAGGGCGTTGTTACAGGATCTTGCTAATGGACAGTTGCAATTTTTAGTGGGAACTCACGCCCTTATTGAAGATCCAGTTAATTTTGTAAGTTTAGGCTTAGTAGTTGTAGATGAGCAGCATCGTTTTGGTGTGGCGCAACGCAACCGCTTGCTGAATAAAGGGCTTCAACCCCACCTTCTTACTATGACGGCAACGCCAATTCCCCGAACCCTTGCACTAAGTGTGCATGGCGATTTAGATGTAAGCCAGATAGATGCTCTTCCTCCAGGGCGCTTACCAATTAAAACGCAAGTACTTAGTAATCAGGAGAGGTGGATTGCGGAGGAATTAATTAGAACTGAGGTGGCTGCTGGTCATCAGGCTTATGTTGTTTTACCTCTGGTTGATGAATCAGAAAAAATAGAACTTCGTTCTGCTGTTGAGGAACATCAAAGATTGGCCCATGAGGTGTTCCCAGATTTAAGCCTTGGCTTGATACATGGTCGCCTTAGCAGCTCTGATAAACAAGCGGCGATCGAAGCTTTTTCCCGTGGAGTCACTCAAGTTCTAATTTCCACAACAGTTGTAGAGGTTGGGGTTGATGTTCCAAATGCCACGGTAATGGTTATCGAACATGCAGAACGCTTTGGCCTTGCCCAAATGCATCAACTAAGGGGCAGAGTGGGAAGAGGAACTTCCCCATCCCATTGCCTTCTAATTAATAACAGCAGTTCTGCGATAGCAAAACAAAGGCTTGATGTTTTAGCGCGTAGCTCGGATGGTTTTGAAATTGCTGAGGTAGACCTTAGGTTGCGGGGGCCAGGACAGGTTTTGGGCACTCAGCAATCAGGCCTACCTGATCTTGCCCTTGCAAGTCTTAGTGATGATGGCAGTATCCTTGAAGAGGCTCGCGATGTAGCCCAAGCGATCTTGGCAGCAGATCCTGAATTGATAGAACATCGCCAGTTGGCTGAGGATCTGGCCTTACAAAAACAAAAATTAGCAAATGCTGCCCGCCTAAATTGAATTTATTTCATATGCAAAGACCCTGGAATTCACTAAGCATTCATGATTGTGGGGAGCCTCTAGTTAGCCTTCCAGCCTGCTTAGCTCGCTGGCAGCCCCACCCGTATGCAGTTTTAGGGGCTCCATATCCTGAGGGAATTGACCCATTTCGACTACGCCAAGCAGTGCTGCTGCGGCTTCTTAAAGCTCAGTTGATATTGCAACAAGGTCCACTCAAATGTGGGCTACTTGTATTTGATGCCTGGCGGCCAATTGCTGTGCAGCAATACATGGTGGATTGGAGCCTTGCCCAGCCAGGGGCTACGGCTGCGGCCGTGGAAGCGTTATGGGCGCCACCCAGCACAAACCCCCTTACACCGCCGCCCCACAGCACTGGCGCAGCGGTTGATCTTTGTTTAGTGGGCAACGATGGGGTACGCCTAGCGATGGGTGGAGAAATTGATGCTTGCGGCGATATTGCAAAACCGGAGCACTTTGCAAACGCGTTGGCGGGCTCAGAGCAAGAAATTTGGCAGTTTCATAGAAACCACTTAGCCAAGGCGATGGCAATGGTGGGTTTTAGTCAGCATCCCCATGAATGGTGGCACTTCAGCTATGGAGATCAAATGTGGGCCTGGCACTGTGGGATGAGTTCAGCTCGTTATGGAACAGCACCCTGCGGTTGAAGTAGATCCATAAGCTGTTTTTTCTCTAGTTGATTGCAATAGTCACCAAAACTTTGCTTCTTCCCGTTATCGCGCCAATGTTGCAACAAAGGTTTAATGGTGATTTCAAGATCCATTAAAGGGAGTTTATCGAGGATCGGCTGCGCCAAGCGCGTGAGGCCTGGATTGCCGCCCAACCAGAGTTGATATTGATCAACACCACTACCAACTAAAGCCAGCTCAGCCATATACGGACGAGCGCAGCCATTTGGGCAACCCGTCATACGAAGCAGAATAGGTGTTGTAATTTCTTCCGCCTCAAGCAATTTTTCAAGTCTTTCAATTACTGAGGGCAGAATTCTTTCTGATTCAGTTATGGCAAGTCCGCAGGTTGGCAGCGCAGGGCAGGCGATCGCATGGCGTGAAAGGAGGCTTGTTTCCGCTGGATTTGTCCAGCCGATTTCAGCAAGGGCTTCTGCTACTTCCTGACGCTGGTTACGGGCGATGTTGCAAAGCAAAATATCTTGATTAGCGGTAAGCCGTATTTCGGGAAGATAACGCTCCACAAGTTTTCTTAAGCCAACTTTGCGTTCCCCATCCAACCGGCCACAAAGCAAGGGAAGACCAACAAACCAACGGCCGTCGCCCTGTTGGTGCCAACCCAAATAATCCTCGAGTACAGGCTTTGGCTCTATTAAAGCTGCGGTAATGCCGCCAGGAAAATAACGCTCAAGTTCGCTGCGGAACCAGGCGATGCCCCGATCATGAATCAGATATTTCATGCGGCCATGGCGCCGTTGTTCGCGATCGCCGTTGTCACGTTGCAAAGCCACCACGGCCTGCACAAGATCGAGAATATCGGTTCCTTTTACATAACCAAGGCAATCAGCTGAACGGGCAAAGGTTTCTTCCTTGTTGTGAGTGCGGCCCATCCCACCGCCCACGTAAACATTGCAACCTCTCAATTTCCCAGCCAAATCAGTAAACGCAACAAGGCCAAGATCCTGGGTTAACAAATCGATTGAATTGTCTCCAGGCACCGTTACGCCCACCTTGAATTTGCGGGGCATGTAGGTGGAGCCGTAGAGGGGCTCCTCTGGATCACCACTGTTGAGCTTGCCCTCGAGCTGCCGCTTACGCACCTTGCTGCAGGCGATTGACGGACGAATTTTGTAGCGCTTTTCCCCATCTACCCAAAGTTCTAAGTAGGCCCCTGCAGCTGCTTTTGGTGCCAATAGATCAGCAATATCGTCTGCTAAACGGCGAGCCACTGGGTATCCAAGGCCCTCATATGGGGCGGCTGGAGCCATCACGTTGCGATTGATATCGCCACAGGCAGCAAGGGTTGAACCCAGGTTCCTAACTATTGAGGCGAGCACAGTGCGGAGATCTTGCTTTGCAATGCCGTGAAGCTGAAAAGCCTGCCGTGTCGTAACACGCATGCTGCCATTGCCGTATTGATTGGCTAATTGATCCAGAGCAAGGAAAAGTTGAGCGGGCACCTTGCCCCCTGGGCTGCGCAAGCGCAACATCATTCCCCAATCCTTAGCCTGCCCCTTGAGGCGGTTATCACGGTTGTCTTGCTGGTAAGAACCATGAAATTTCAAGATCTGCACCGCCCCATCAGTGAAGAAGGGCAAATCGTTTTCTAGTTCGCTTGCCAGGGGCTCTCGCAGGTGCTGGCTGTTTGCCTTTAACTGCTCAAATTTGCTGGGTTCTTTAGAAGCCAAAGGAGTTGGCGCAATAGTCACAGGCTGGCTCAGGCTCCGGATCAACGTCTTAGCAACGACCATAAACAATCCAGCCCGATGGATTCATAAAGTTGAAGAAGAAACTAAAAGAAGTTGCCCACATTTCTGTTGGAAATCGGAACCGAGGAACTCCCGGCCGATTTCGCTCGACTCGCCATACCTCAGTTACAGCAGTTGGTTGAGGCGGAATTACAGCTGCATCGTTTGGATTTTGGCAAGCTGCACTGCACAAGCACCCCAAGACGCCTCGCGGTTTTGGTTGAAGATCTCCAATTGCAAGGGAAGCAACAGAGCCTTGAGCGCAAGGGGCCACCAGGCAGCCAGGCCTTCAGCGCAGGGAAACCAACGGAGGCAGCCCTTGGTTTTGCCCGCCGTTGTGGAGTTTCAGCTGAGAGCCTCGAAATAAGGGAAACAGCAAAGGGACCTTTTGTATTCGCAACTGTGGTGGAGGCAGGCAGTTCTTGCGTTGATGTGCTCACTAAGGCGATTCCCACCTGGATCAATGCGTTGCAGGGAAGAAGATTTATGCGTTGGGGGAGCGGGGAGGAGCGCTTTTCAAGGCCTCTGCGCTGGTTGGTTGCAATGCTGGACGCTGAGTTGCTTGAAGTGAAACTTACAAATACCGATCCAACGATTGTGAGCAGCTGCTTCAGCCGTGGCCATCGCCTGGCCCGAGAAGAAATAAAAATAACAAGTGGGTTGTTATATAGTGATCAATTAAGAGCCGAAGGAGTAATTGTTGATAGAGAAGAAAGAGCTAAACTTATTGGCGATAGTATAAATATGGCTGCTGCAAAACTTGAAGCAAAGCCAGACCTTCCCAAGGAATTATTTGAAGAGTTAATAGATTTAGTTGAAGCCCCCTTAATGATAATAGGCGCTGTGCCAAATCATTATTTAGATTTACCGGCAGAGGTGCTATGCACTGTAATGCGAGTTCATCAGCGTTACGTTCCTCTTTATGCAAGGAATACAGTTGTAGATCCCTTATCACTTAGTGCGCGCGAATATCTATTGCCAAAATTCCTTTGTATAACAAATTCATTACCCGAAGCTGTTGAGCAGGTGCAGCGCGGCAATGAAAGAGTGTTAGAAGCACGATTGGCAGATGCGCAGTTTTTTCTGTTGGCAGATCAAGCAATTACATGTGAGGAACGTCGTTCCCAGCTTGCACGGGTAAGCTTTGCAGCGGGTTTGGGCAATTTGCTTGATCGTACTGAAAGATTGGAATGGTGCGTATTTGAATTAATAAAAATGAATGGGGAAATAAGTAAAATTGAAGCTGAACAAATCAGCAGAGCAGCCCACTATTGCAAACATGATTTAGTAAGCCAGATGGTATCTGAGTTTCCCGAGCTGCAAGGAATAATGGGTGCTAAATATTTATTAGCTGAAGGAGAAAGCAGAGCAACTGCCTTAGCTGTTCTTGAGCATTACCTGCCAAGAGGGGCGGGTGATGTTTTACCCAAATCAAAAGAAGGAAATTTATTAGCTATTGCAGAACGATTGGAATTACTTCTTAGTATTTATGCTAAGGGAGACCGTCCAAGCGGATCATCTGATCCCTACGCATTGAGGCGAGCAGGCAATGCGCTTCTACTTTTGTTATGGGACATGAATTGGAGCTTGAATCTATGGGAACTACTACAAAATGCCTGCGAACATTGGTTTCAGCTCTTACCCGATTTAACAATTAATTCAAATGAATTGGCAATTGAATTAGCTGAATTTTTACAGCAACGCTTTCTAAGCTTGCTACAGGAGCAGGGTTGCGATCTAGATATTGCACAGGCGGTAGCCGGCCTAACTAATGAATCAAAAAGAATCCTTAATAATGTTACAGATGGGCAAATGCGAGTGAAATTACTCGCGGAACTACGGCGCAAGGGCTCACTACAAGCGGTACAAGTTGTTGTTCAAAGGGCTGCAAAGCTTGCTGAAAAAGCAGAACTAAACCCACTCACAATAAGACCTGATGAGGTTATTGATATAAAATTGTTTGAAAAAACAAGTGAGCACGAAATGTATAAAGTGTTAAAGCAACTGGAAGATGTTTGCAACAAAGGCTCAAAAGCTTATGTGGAACTAGCAAATATATTAGCAAGTAGCTCGAACATATTGGCAAACTTTTTCGACGGTGATCAAAGTGTAATGGTAATGGTTGAAGATCCTGATATAAGAAGAAATAGATTAAATATGCTTGGGATACTTAAAAATCAAGCCTATATTTTAGCAGACTTTAGTTGTCTTAATGCCACCTTTGATAGCCCCTGTAGTTAGCATTAAGTTTGCTTCCTCCTCCGTTCTTACGGCACTGGCAACGGGGACGTAATGGGCGGGAGCAAGAGCATTTCCTCTGAAAACGGCACCGATAGTTAGAAAGGTAAGTTTTAATTGTTGCCAAGGATTCATGGTAACAACTCGCTTATAGAGATAACTGTCGAATGTAAGACGTTGTACATCTTTATCATCACACATTTCAACAAAAGCCTCTCGTGCTGCATCATTGCGGTAAAAAATATTTTGTAATAACTCAAGAACCTTATATGTAGCTCCGTACTTTCGATCCCATTTCTTCAAATATACTTTGAGATCTTTCTCGGTAGGTACTTTACTTCCAGCCGCAGATGATTCAACGATTTGTTCTGCGCACATTCTGCCACTTTTAGCAGCAAAATATATACCTTCTCCTGAACTTTTTGTAACATAACCAGCGGCATCACCCACCAAGGCCATGCGACCAACCACTCGCCTGGGCCTGGGATGTTCTGGAATCGGATGAGCCTCTACCTTGATCACTTCACCATTTAGAAGTCTTTTTTTTGCCCGTTCACGAATGCCCTGCTGGAGGCTCTTAATTAGGCTTTGGTTTTCCTGCATGGTTCCAGTTCCCACTGCCACATGATCGTATTTAGGAAATACCCAGGCATAAAAATCAGGCGAAACGTCTGTACCTACATACATTTCGGCCAGATTTTCATAGTATTTCATTTCTTCAGGCGGTAATTTGATTCTTTCTTGAAAAGCAATGGCTACGTTGTAATCTCCTGCGTCCATAGCTTTAGCAACCCTACTATTAGCACCATCTGCGCCAATAATAATATCTACTTCAATACTACAAGCTACACCGGTTGAATCCCCGGAACTGTAGTCTGAATAATATAACTTGTAGGGTCCTTGGCGCTTCAATCCGGTATCAATTTTAGTAACAAGTCCATTGATTAATTTTGCGCCATTTTCTGCGGCGCGTTCACGCAAAAATGAATCCATCACTTCCCTGCGGCACATACCTATATATTCATCTTGATTTTCTAAATTAATATCAACCTCTCGATTTGATGGAGATATCATTTTCATATGACGAACTTTCCGATCAATGATCGATTCAGGTAAGTTGAACTCCTCAACCATGCAAAGGGGTATGGCACCTCCGCAGGGCTTTGCGTTATCTAACTTCCGCTCAAAAATCCAGGTTTCTAATCCTGCTTTTGCCAGCACCTCAGCTGCACAGGAACCACTCGGACCACCTCCAACAACCGCTACACGCACCATTTAATAAATCCTAAGAAAGGAATTCACGTTCCTAAAAGCTAACACTGTCCCAACTGGCACCGCTGGTTAAATTGGTGTTCAGCACTACGATCTTTGTGATTTCATAAGCAAGTCTGAATGCAACGCATTCGAGAAGACGTTCCAATCGCCCGGCGAGTACCGCGAGGGGCAAAATCCCGTGAACTACCAATTGGACCCGTTGTCTTAAGCGTGGCACTGGCTCTGGGCATTGGGCTCGCAGCTTTATTTTTGCTCCAGGATCAAATCAGTCAGGGCTTTTTAGCTCCCTCACTGGTGGCTGGAATTGATGTGAAACCAGATCAATTCGGCCGCCTGCTGGGGCATTTCCCTTACCCGGAAGCAACTGCGGATCAGCTCATTGAAATTGCTCCAGGAATGTTGTTGCAGGCAGATGCAGCAGCGGCCTATGAGCAGATGCGCCGTGCAGCAGAAACTGATGGAGTTGAGCTTCGCTTGATCAGTGCCTACCGCTCGATGAGCACCCAGAAGCAGATTTTCTTTGATGTGAAATCTGAGCGAAATCAAACTGCAGAAGCAAGGGCAAAAGTAAGTGCCCCGCCTGGCTATTCAGAGCACAGCACCGGCTATGCAATCGATATGGGCGATGGCAGCCTGCCTCAATCCAACCTGTCGGTGGATTTTGAAACCACCCCAGCTTTTTACTGGCTGCAAAACAATGCTCAGCGTTATCACTTTCAACTCTCCTTCCCCTTGGGCAATCGTCAGGGGGTGAGCTATGAACCCTGGCATTGGCGCTTTGAAGGCACCAGCGATGCTTTGAAACGCTTTCAACCGGCAAACCAACATGAGCAGCGGGGGGTATAGTCGCGAAAGCCAAGCCCTGTCGCAAGCTGCGCTTGGTAATCCGTTAGAAATTTTTCCGAGATGAGCGCCAGCACCATGCGCGCAGCGATTCGCAATATCGCGATTATCGCCCACGTTGACCACGGCAAAACTACCCTTGTAGATGCCCTCCTTCAGCAATCCGGAACTTTCCGAGACGGGGAAGTTGTTCCTACTTGCGTGCTTGATTCCAACGATCTGGAAAGGGAAAGGGGCATTACTATTCTTTCAAAAAATACAGCGGTTGATTACAACGACACAAGAATCAATATTGTTGATACCCCTGGCCACGCTGATTTTGGTGGCGAAGTGGAAAGGGTCCTGGGAATGGTTGATGGCTGTTTATTGATTGTGGATGCCAATGAAGGGCCGATGCCACAAACCAGATTTGTGCTTAAGAAAGCTCTTGAAAAGGGTCTTCGGCCGATTGTTTTCGTAAATAAGATTGATAGACCAAGAGCTGATCCTGAAATCGCTGTTAGCAAAGTTCTTGATTTATTTATTGAACTGGGCGCAGACGACGATCAATGTGATTTCACATATTTATTTGGTAGTGGCCTGGGTGGTTACGCCAAGCCAGATATGGCTACAGAAAGTGAAAATATGAAACCACTTTTTGATGCAATTTTACGTCATGTACCACCACCGATTGGCGATCCTGAAAAGCCATTGCAATTACAGGTAACAACCCTTGATTATTCTGATTTTCTCGGCCGAATCATAATTGGCAAAATACACAATGGAGTCATTAAAAACGGCCAGACAGCGGCTTTGCTTAAAGATGATGGCTCCGTAAAAAAAGCAAGAATTAGCAAGCTTCTTGGTTTTAAAGGCTTACAACGGATAGAAATACAAGAGGCATTTGCAGGCGATCTTGTTGCAGTTGCTGGCTTTGATGATGTTAATATTGGCGAAACAGTCGCCTGTCCTGATAATCCTGAAGCGCTTCCTCTAATTAAGGTTGATGAACCAACCCTACAGATGACCTTCTGTGTAAACGATTCACCGTTTGCCGGTAAGGAAGGTAAATTTGTTACCAGCCGTCAGTTGAGAGATCGCTTACAGAAAGAGCTTCTCACCAATGTTGCACTTAGGGTTGAAGAAACTGATTCTCCAGATCGCTTTTCCGTATGTGGACGTGGCGAACTTCATCTTGGCATTTTAATTGAAACCATGCGGCGGGAAGGCTTTGAATTCCAAGTATCTCAACCCAAAGTAATATTTAAAACAATTGACGGACACACCTGCGAACCCTATGAAGCACTAGTGCTTGATGTTCCAGAGGAATCTGTTGGTAATTGCATTGAAAAATTAGGCGTCCGCAAAGGTGAAATGCAAAATATGGAAACCGGAATTGACAAAAGAACCCAACTTGAATTTGTTGTGCCATCAAGGGGCTTGATCGGTTTCCGTGGTGATTTTATTCGGGCAACACGAGGTGAGGGGATTATGAGCCATTCATTCCTTGAATATCGCAGAATGCAAGGTGATCTCGATGCTCGCCGCAATGGGGTATTAATTTCTTTTGAAGAAGGAACAGCAACTTTCTATGCATTAAAGAGTGCAGAAGATCGTGGTGTCTTTTTCATTACGCCTGGCACTAAAGTATATAAAGGCATGATTGTTGGCGAAAATAGCCGCCCGCAGGATCTAGAACTTAATATATGTAAAGCAAAGCAGCTAACAAATATTCGTTCTGCTGGCGCAGATGAGCTGGATGCCCTTCAGACTCCGATTCAGATGAATTTAGAGAGGGCGCTTGAATACATAGGGCCAGATGAAATGTTAGAAGTTACACCTGAATCCATTCGTTTGCGCAAACTTCCATCAAAGAAGGTTGTGAAGCGCTAATTCCTGTGGAAGCATTTAAGGACCAGCGCTTTTGCAGTGGAATTGAAAATTTTAATGATGGGCAGTATTATATTGCCCATGATTTATTTGAAGACTTATGGCACGATACTCAGGAACCAGAAAGGCGTTGGATACATGGAATAGTCCAGATTTCAGTTGCAATGTATCATAAATTAAATGGCAATATAAACGGTGCTATCCTTTTACTTGCAGAGGGGATAAGTCGCCTAAATAGCTCTCTTTCTACTCCGGCAGGATTGAATGTTGAGTTATTGTTGAAAGCGTGCAAACGACAGCTTGAATTGTTGCAATATTTCCAGCAAAAACATGAAAAATCACTACCACTAAATGAATATGCTGCCTACATATCTCTTTTCCCTCAGCCATTGCTCGTATTTGAAAGCTAAAAATATTATGAATTTTAAATCTTTTGTATTTGCATTAGTAAGCGGTGTAACCATTGCATCTAATGCATTCTGTTCTCCCCTTATAACTGTTGAATCAGATCTTCAACAAGCAGACAACACAACAGGGGTTGTAACAGCTACAGGTAATGTAAGAGTTCTTTATCCAGAAAAAAAGCTTACTGCCACTGCTAACCAAGCTCAATATTTCACAAAAGAGGGGAGAATTGTATTGAATGGTGATGTTGATGTAATTCAAGAAGGTGGAAATAGGCTGAAGGCTCAAAGAGTTATCTATTTTGTTGCAAGTGATCGTTTAATCGCAGACCCACCAGCAGGGGAACAGGTAAAAAGCTGGATTCGCATAATGCGCCAGACACCATGACTTTGTTGTTGCAGAAGGTTTCTCTGAGTTTTTCAGGCAAACCTGTTGTAAGAGATGTTTCTCTAGTTTTAGCTCCCGGAGAGGTGGTGGGCTTGCTTGGCCCGAATGGTGCTGGTAAAACCACTACTTTTAATCTTGTAACTGGCATGTTGAAGCCAGACCTAGGCGATGTGCTTTTAGATAACAACTCGATTAAACAATTATCAATGCCTGAAAGGGCCCGCAAGGGTATTGGTTATTTAGCTCAAGAAGCTAGTATCTTCAGAAATTTAAGTGTGCGCGATAATCTGTTATTAGCGATGCAGCAAAGCGGTGTTTCTCCCAGCGCACAAAGAGGGCGCTTAGAAGAACTGGTAATTGATTTTCAATTAGAGCGTTTTTTTAATCGCAAGGGCTTTCAGCTCTCAGGTGGCGAGCGGCGGCGCACCGAGGTGGCTCGCGCCCTAGCTGTTGGGGTGTCGGGGCCGAGATTTTTATTATTGGATGAGCCGTTTGCAGGTGTAGACCCTCTAGCTGTTAATGACCTACAGCAACTAATAATTTCGCTTCGAGATCGTGGAGTTGCAATGTTAATTACAGATCATAATGTACGCGAAACCTTATCTATTACCGATCGAGCATACATACTTACCGATGGTTCAATTCTTGCCTCAGGCACTGCCTTTGATCTTGCTAATAATCCATTAGTTCAAAAGCATTATCTTGGCGAGGGATTTGTGCTATGAGAAATTTATTTCAGTTGCTTGCTCGCCGTTGGCAATCGATACCTTTAATGGATAGATGGCTTTTATCAGAATTAATTGGGCCACTGTTATTTGGCATTGCAGCTTTTACTGCTGTAACACTTTCAGTTGGTGTGGTTTTTGAGTTGGTGCGTAAGGTAGCTGAATCAGGATTGTCGATTGCAGTTGCTACGCAAGTTTTATTTCTAAAATTGCCCGGATTTCTTGTTCTTTCATTTCCAATGGCCACCCTAATGGCCACTCTTTTGGCCTACAGCCGTTTATCGGGGGGTAGTGAGCTCACAGCGCTGCGCAGCATCGGAGTTTCAACGATGCGTTTTGTTTTACCAGCGATATGTTTAGCTGCTGTAATGAGTGGTCTCACTTTTATGTTTAATGACCTTATTGTTCCACCGGCTAATAGAAGCGGTTACGTAACCTTACAGAAGGCACTAGGCAGAAGTATTGATTCTGAAAAGGGTGAAAATATTATTTATCCAAGATATGGAAAGGTTGTAGGCTCCTCAAGTGCTGGAGATAAAGAGCGTTTAGTTCATCTCTTCTATGCAAGAGATTATTTTAATGGTGCGATGGTTGATGTTACTTTGCTAGACTTTAGCAGGCCAAATAGCAGGCAGATGCTTACTGCAAAACTTGCTAGATACGATCAAAAATCTGGGAATTGGGAGTTCATAAATGGCAATGTTATTAATATTTCGGAAAATGGTGGCATGAATACAACAGCCGAATTTGATAGTTATTTTTATCCGCTCGGCCAAGGCCCTCTAGATCTTGCTGAGCTTCCGAGAGATGCAAACAATATGACCGTGGCCCAAGCAAGGGAAGGGTTAAGAATTCTGGAACAAGCTGGAGACCGTAAGGAAGCTCGAAAACTGCGCGTTCGCATTCAGGAAAAGTTCTCTTTCCCTGCTATCTGCTTAGTTTTTGGCTTGATTGGGGCCAGCTTGGGTTCAAGGCCAAACGGTCGTACTAGTCGAAGTCAAGGTTTTGGTATCAGCGTGCTTTTAATTTTTCTTTACTACCTCTTGGCCTTTGTTTTCAGTTCCCTTGGCGTTAAGGGCACCCTCACGCCTTTGCTGTCCGCCTGGTCTCCAGTTCTTATTGGGCTTGTGGGAGGGGCTTATCTGTTGCGAGAAGCGAGCCAATAAATGCTGATTCTCTCCTTCTCAACCAATTTTGTCCTAAACCATAGGTATCTTCCATGACGCTTCCTTTGACGGATCCGGTTCTATTGCTTGGTCTTATGGCCTTTGGTTCGCTTTTATTAGCCTTACCAATAGCTTTTTGGAGTCTTAGCGGCAATCCAGGCGCTCTAACCGAAAAACTTGTGCGGATTTTGGTTGTTGCTGCAAATTTGCTGCTCACCGCCCAATTGGTGTTGCGTTGGCTTGACTCGGGGCATTTCCCCATCAGTAACCTTTATGAATCACTTTGTTTTTTAGCCTGGGGTTGCACACTTACCCAGCTTCTCGTAGAGCGCAGCTGGCCCTCACCATTAGTTCCTGCTGCCACCACCCCAATGGCACTGATTTGCGTTGCATTCGCAAGTTTTGCCTTGCCAGACACCTTGCAAAACGCGGCTCCGCTAGTGCCGGCGTTGCGCTCTAGCTGGCTTGTGATGCATGTAAGCGTGATAATGATGAGTTACGCCGCCCTTTTAGTTGGTTCTCTGCTATCAGTTGCTGTTTTACTTACAGAGCGAGACCAATTACTAGAATTGCGCAGCAGTTCAATCGGAAGTGGTGGTTTTCAGAAGGCTCGCTTAGATGCAAGCGGAAGTGTTTCCTTAGAAACAACAACTTTTGGTTTAGGAGAACGTTTAGATAACCTTAGCTATCGCACTATTACAGTTGGATTTTTGTTGCTAACCGTCGGCTTAATTAGTGGCGCGGTGTGGGCTAATGAGGCTTGGGGCAGTTGGTGGAGCTGGGATCCAAAAGAAACATGGGCCTTAATTTGTTGGTTGGTTTATGCGGCCTATCTTCATACACGCCTTACAAGGGGTTGGCAGGGTAGAAAACCAGCATGGGTTGCAATTGGAGGCCTAGTGGTAATTTGCGTTTGTTATATTGGAGTGAATTTACTTGGTATTGGTTTGCATAGTTACGGCTGGTTCTTTGATACTTGATTTAATTAACGCTCTCAAGTAGTTCTTGAAACTTTTTATCACAGCCCAGCTTATTAATTAATGTATTCCTCTCCCACAAGCAAAGCTGCCTTTCAGGGAAGCCTTCTATCCAGTCGTCGATAACATGGATTGGTTTACCGAGATTGAAAGGTGGTAGCTCTAGATTAAGCAAACGAAATGAACCTGTAGTTATATCTTTGTTATTAGTACAATTTTGGTGATTAGAAGTTAAGATATAACGAATATCACTGTCTAGAAAATTTTGTATTGCTACTGCAATATCTTTATAGGAAAGATGAAATAAGCAGTCTCTGCATAGCCAGAGATCAGCTTGAGGTAATTTATCATTTGTTATATCCAAGCTTATAAAACTTTTATTTGCATCTCCATAAAGCAGCTGATTTTTTTCTATTAGTGCTTTTACTATATCTGCCCCTATATATGAAATAGCTGTATTCCATTCAATAGCTCTAAGCCAGTTGAAATCGCCGCATGGTGAATCGAGTATTACATGCACTCCTAATTCTTCTACAAGAGCTGGAATTTTTGATCTTATGTTTTCTGTATATGCCAAAGTAGATCCTGGACCGGAAACGCTTTCGCTATCTCCCCAGGTATTATTCTGATAGTAGTAATCAAAAATATTATTACCGGCTTTAAGCAAATCAAATTTTTGCGTAAAGCTAATTCTTACCGATTCAATGAAGGGAATTATCCAGTTTTTAAACATTTACTCAGTTGCTTGGCGCTTGGCTGTTGCGAATATTGGTAATAGCTTCTGCGTAATTATCGGTATTAAAAATGGCGGAGCCAGCAACCAGGGCATTTGCACCAGCTTCAATAACTTGCCAAGCATTATTTGCTTTGATGCCCCCATCAACTTCAATCCAAGGGTCAAGGCCTCTTTCATTGCACATCTGCCTAAGAGCGCGCACTTTGTTCACTGCAGATGGTATGAAACTTTGACCACCAAAACCGGGATTCACACTCATTATTAGAACTAGATCACAGAGTTCTAGGCAATATTCAAGGCTGCTCAAAGGAGTACCTGGGTTCAATACAGCACCGGCTTTGCAGCCCAAATCACGAATTTGCCCAAGGTTTCTGTGCAGGTGAGGGCAAGCCTCTACCTGTACATAAATGTGATCTGCACCGGCTTTGGCAAAATCTGCTACATATTTTTCTGGCTCAACAATCATTAAATGCACGTCTAGGGGCTTGCTGGTGACGGGCCGCAGTGCCTCAACCACCAGTGGGCCAATGGTGATGTTGGGCACAAAACGGCCGTCCATTACATCCACATGGATCCAGTCGGCTCCAGCCTGATCCACTGCCCTCACATCATCGCCAAGCCTTGAAAAGTCTGCGGAAAGGATCGATGGGGCGATCACAAGGGATTTCTTTGACATAAACACGCAGTCGATAACGGAATTGTACGGAGCTCCCTGGCCTGGAACGCTGATACAGTCGCTCACACAGTTCTTCGCCCCAGCCCCCTTGGACCGCACCCTCATCCAGGAAATTCTTGAAGTAGTAGAGCAGGCGGCCATCGCTTCCGCTGAACTCACTGGTATGGGACTAAAAAATGAGGCGGACGCCGCTGCAGTTGAAGCCATGCGCAAACGCATGGGACTCATCAACATGCAAGGCCGAATCGTTATTGGTGAGGGTGAGCGGGATGAGGCCCCCATGCTCTACATCGGCGAAGAGGTTGGTACTGGCACAGGCCCGGGCGTTGATTTCGCCGTAGACCCATGTGAGGGCACAAACCTTTGTGCAAACAGTCAGAGGGGCTCTATGGCTGTTCTCGCTGCCTCAGATCGTGGCGGTTTGTTTAATGCGCCCGATTTCTACATGAAGAAGCTGGCTGCACCCCCTGCCGCCAAGGGCAAGGTTGATATTCGCAAATCAGCAACAGAAAACATCGCAATCCTCAGCGAGTGCCTTGGTCTTGCTCCTACAGAGCTGGTAATCGTTGTAATGGACCGCGCACGTCACACAGATCTAATTGCTGAAATTCGCACCACCGGCGCTCGGGTACAGCCAATTTCAGATGGAGATGTTCAAGCAGCCATCGCCTGTGGTTTTACAGGCACAGGCACCCATTGCTTAATGGGCATTGGCGCAGCTCCTGAGGGGGTTATCTCCGCGGCAGCTTTGCGAGCCCTTGGCGCTCATTTCCAAGGTCAATTGGTATACGACCCTGCAGTGGCTCAAACCTCTGAATGGGCTGGCTACACCAAAGAGGGCAATATTGCCCGCCTCAACGAAATGGGTATTACCGATGTAGATAAGGTTTATGAAGCTGATGAGTTGGCCTCTGGTGAAAATGTTGTTTTTGCAGGCAGCGGCATTACCGACGGTTTACTTTTCCATGGTGTGAAATTTGAAAAAGATTGCACCCGCACCAGCAGCCTGATCATCAGCACCCTCGACAACACAGCAAGGTTTACAAATACAGTGCACATCAAAGAGGGCGCAAAAAGCATCGCCCTGCACTGAGCTCCGCTTCTATCTTGAACCGCTAGCAATTGGGGGTGGTGATTTTGGTTGCCACTCCCATTGAATCCCCTTTGTTTCAGCCATGCATCTTGCCGTCGTAGGTCTCAGCCACCGCACGGCTCCGGTTGAAATCCGAGAACGGTTGAGTATTCCTGAGCATTCCTTGGAGCAGTCCCTGAAGGAATTGCGTGCTCACGACCAGGTGCTGGAAACCTCAATACTGAGTACCTGCAACCGTTTAGAGATCTACAGCCTGCTTAAAAACCCCGAGGAGGGTGTTGAGGCAATTCAAAATTTCCTTGCCAGCCACAGTGGCTTACCTGGCCCGGAATTACAGCCTCACTTATTTGCCTTACACCACGAGGAGGCAATTCAACATCTTTTAAGAGTTAGTGCCGGCCTTGATAGCCTGGTAATTGGGGAGGGTCAAATCCTCAGCCAAGTAAAAAAAATGTATCGATTGGGGCAAGACCATCAATCGATTGGCCCGATTCTCAATCGCCTGCTTAATCAAGCGGTTAGCACCGGCAAGCGGGTGCGTACTGAAACAAATCTAGGTTCTGGAGCTGTATCGATCAGCTCAGCTGCTGTTGAATTGGCGCAATTAAAGGTTGGCCAAGAACAGGGCATAGATGAATTGGTATCATTAAATAATGAAATAATTGCAGTTGTTGGAGCAGGCCGTATGGCCAGGTTGCTTATTCAACATCTGCAATCCAAGGGCGCAGCAAAACTTGTGCTGTTGAATCGCACAGTGTCAAAAGCAGAACTACTGGCAAGCGATTTCCCTGAACTACCCATTGAATGCCTGGGTTTAGAGCAGTTAGATAAACAATTATGTGCCTGCTCACTATTATTTACAAGTACAGGGACCGAGGAGCCAATAATTGATAGCAAACGAATTGATAATTTGATAAGGAATCAAAGATTGATGTTGATCGATATCGGTGTGCCACGCAATATCAGTTCAGATACCAGCCTTAGCCGCAATGTTCAATGTTTTGACGTAGACGATTTGCAGGAGGTTGTTGATCGCAACCAAGCGGCTAGACGAGAACTAGCCGTTCAGGCGGAACGGCTCCTCGATGAAGATCGGCAAGTGTTCTTGGAATGGTGGGATGGCCTGGAGGCTGTTCCCACCATCAATCGCATGCGGCGCCACCTAGAGGAATTGCGTCAGCAGGAATTGTTAAAAGCTTTAAGCCGCATGGGATCCGATCTCTCAGATCGGGAGCGCAAGGTGATCGAAGCGCTCACTAAGGGCATTATCAACAAGGTGCTCCACGGCCCCACAACGGCCCTGCGGGCGGCTCAGCCCCGTTCACAAAGACTTCATTCCATGGAGGCCCTCGAGAGGCTCTTTGGGCCCTTTGCTGGCCAGGGTGATGGCGATCAAGGCAGCGATTAGTAAGCGGTTTTATTAGAAATCGGCCTACAAAAATCGAGAGGCATTAATCACAAAGCAAGCGTGATCAAACCAATTCCTTGCCGAATTGGGGGGGCTTCCACCAGAGTGGCGCCGCTGCAGGGGCTAGATGAAAAGAGTTTTGGGCATCATTCTTGGAGGCGGAGCCGGCACCAGGCTCTTCCCTCTCACCAAGATGCGGGCTAAGCCGGCTGTGCCCCTTGCTGGAAAGTATCGACTTATCGATATTCCGGTGAGCAATTGCATAAATAGCGGGATCACGCAAATTTATGTTCTTACCCAGTTCAATAGCGCTTCATTAAACCGGCATATTTCGCAGACCTACAATCTCTCTACAGGTTTCGGCCAGGGCTTTGTTGAGGTTTTAGCAGCCCAGCAAACACCCGATAGCCCTAGCTGGTTCGAAGGCACGGCAGATGCCGTTCGCAAGTATGAATGGTTATTTAAGGATTCGGATGTAGATGAGATAGTAATTCTTTCTGGCGATCAACTTTACCGGATGGATTATAAATTATTTGTTGAAGAACATCGCCTTAGTGGGGCAGATCTCACAGTTGCAGCTCTTCCAGTTGATGCGCAGCAGGCTGAGGATTTTGGTCTAATGCATACAGATAATGAAGGTTGGATAAGTAAGTTTAGAGAAAAGCCCAAAGGCGAAGCTCTTAAGGAGATGCGAGTTGATACTGCAAGCATGGGCTTGAGCGAATCTGAAGCGGCACGCAGACCATACCTAGCTTCGATGGGTATCTATGTATTTAAGCGGGATGTATTATTTAAATTGCTTGCTGAGAATCCTGAAGCAACAGATTTTGGTAAGGAGATCATTCCAACTGCATTGCAGGGTGGCTTAAAATTAAAATCATACTTTTTTGATGATTATTGGGAAGATATCGGAACGATTCGTGCATTTTATGAGGCTAATTTAGCTCTCACGGCCCAACCTGATCCGGCTTTTTCCTTTTACGACAAACAATTTCCTATATACACACGCCACCGATATTTGCCTCCTTCTAAGTTGCAAGACGCTCAAGTAACCGAATCAATAATTGGTGAAGGTTCCTTGCTTAAAGCCTGCAGCATCCATCGATGCGTTTTGGGAGTTAGATCGCGCATCGAAAATGAGGTTGTTCTTCAAGACACTCTCGTTATGGGTTCTGATTACTTTGAATCAGGTGAAGAGCGAGAACTCTTGCTCGAAAAGGGTGGAATTCCCATGGGAGTGGGAAGAGGTACAACCGTAAAAAGAGCAATTTTGGATAAAAATGTTCGCATTGGCGCCAACGTTACGATCGTAAATAAAGACCATGTGGAGGAGGCGGACAGGCCTGAACACGGTTTTTATATCCGCAATGGCATCGTGGTTGTTGTGAAAAATGCTTCCATTGCCGATGGAATGACGATCTAATTCGTTCAAACCAAAGCTTTGGGATCCGAACAGATCGGTCTTCTTAGCAGGCTCTTAAGCCGCTTGTTGCCACACTGATACGGTCTGGTTTTGTTTTAACCATGGATAAAGGGCATTTTGGCTTGATCGGTCTTGGCGTGATGGGGGAAAACCTCGTTTTAAACGCTGAGCGCAACGGCTTTTCCAGCGTTGTCTACAACCGCACAGCTCAAAAAACCGATGAATTTTTGGCTGGCAGGGGCGCTGGAAAGCAGATCAGCGGTGCTTATTCCCTTCAAGAATTTGTAGACAAGCTTGAACGTCCCCGGCGGATCTTGATGATGATCAAGGCTGGCCAACCGATAGACGACACAATCGCCAGCATTTCCCCTTACCTAGAGGAGGGTGATCTTCTCATCGATGGCGGTAACTCTCTTTACACCGATACCGAACGGCGTGTCGCGGAGCTGGAAAGCAAGAGCTTTGGTTACATCGGAATGGGTGTTTCTGGGGGAGCTAAAGGCGCTCTAGAAGGGCCAAGCATGATGCCTGGTGGCACCAAATCTTCTTACGACGCCATCGAAAGCCTCGTTACCAAAATGGCGGCCCAGGTGGAAGATGGCCCCTGTGTCACCTACATCGGCCCAGGTGGTTCCGGTCATTTTGTTAAGACTGTCCACAACGGAATTGAGTACGGCATTGAGCAAATTCTTGCTGAGGCCTACGACTTGATGAAGAGGGTGGGGGGCATGAACGGCACCCAGATGGCAGATGTGCTCGGCAAGTGGAACAGCACTGAAGAGCTCTCTTCCTACTTAGTTGAAATTACAGAGGTTTGTCTTCGCACCAAAGATCCAGAAGATGGCGCTGATCTGGTGGAGAAAATCATGGACCAGGCCGGCCAAAAGGGCACCGGTTTATGGACGGTGGTGAGCGCCTTACAAATGGGCGCCCCAGTGCCAACCATTTACGCCTCATTAAACGCCCGTGTGATGAGTTCTCTCAAGCCCCAACGGGTTGCTGCTGAGTCGATTCTCAAGGGCCCCGCCATCAAGCCCTTCTCGATGGGTAGCCCCGAGGATTCAATGGCACCGTTAATGGACGCCGTTGTTCTCGCCTGTATGGCGAGCTATGCCCAAGGCATGGAACTCATGCGTATTGCCTCAGAGGAGCACAACTACAACCTGCATATGCCTTCCATTGCTCAGATTTGGAAAGGCGGTTGCATAATTCGCGCAAAACTGCTGAAACGCATCCAAAACGCGTTTAACAAAGACCCTCAACTCTGCAACTTACTTGTAGATCCCTGGTTTGCTGAGCAGGTTAATAATCGATTAGCTGGCCTAGCTCAAATAGTGGCCGGAGCAGCTGAGGCTGGGATCCCAGTGCCATGCCTAAGCAGCACCCTTGATTACATTAATAGTTATCGCAGCGGCCGTTTGCCTCAGAATTTGGTGCAAGCAATGCGTGACTGTTTCGGTTCCCATACCTATCAAAGAGTTGATAAGGACGGGGCTCATCACACCGAGTGGCTTTAGTGTCTGTTTATCAATTAAGCAGGGTTGCTAATCGCACTGAATTAGCGCAACTTGCCGCTGAGCGAATTGCAGCCTGTATTAACAACACGCTTCAACAGCGTGAGCGGGTGCAGATTTCCCTCTCTGGCGGCAGCACCCCGGAAGCCGCTTACAAACTCTTGGGCCAGCTGACGCTGGCCTGGGATCGCATCGATTTTTTTCTGGGGGATGAGCGCTGGGTTGCCACCGATGATCTCCTCAGTAATGCCCGAATGGTGCGATCGAGTTTGCTTGCGAATCCCAACAGTTCAAAAGCCTCTTTTTATGCCGTACCCACAAACGCCAGCAGCCTTGAAATAGGAGTTGAAGCCTATGAACGCAGCCTTGAGCAAATATGCAACAGCAGCCCACCTGTATTTGACTTGGTGTTATTAGGCCTCGGTGATGACGGACACACCGCATCACTATTCCCTGGAACCGCAGCCACGTTGGTACGCGATCGCTGGGTAACGGTGGGGGAAGGCAAAGGAATTCCAAGGATTACTTTCACTGTGCCAGTGCTATGCGCAGCCCGTGAAGTGATGTTTTTGGTGGCAGGAGCAGGCAAAAAAGTTGCTCTGCAACGATTGCTAGATCCCCTAGAAGATCCTGTTCGTACCCCTGCAAAATTGGTAGATACTGCTGCAACCATCTCTGTTTTAGCTGATACTGAGGCCTGTGCCGGGTTGGCCTGAACTAATGGCGATGCTGATTGCAGCGGGGGACGGCTTTGCTGGCTGGAGCAGCCTTAACGACACTGTTATGGGGGGAAGAAGCAGTGGATCGTGCAGCATTGATTCCCAGGGTTTGGTAATGCAAGCTCTTGTGGTAACTGAAGGTGGTGGCTTTGTTAGCTGCCGCTCCCCCCGTTTTCAACCGCCTTTAAATCTCAGTGCTGCCTCAGCCCTAGAGCTTGTACTTGAAGGAGATGGCAGACGCTACAAATTGGCGATAGCTCCGGCAGACCTAGCTGGCAAATTGGCGGATTTTTTACCCGGTGGTTTGCGTTGGGTTCGCGATTTTGATACAAATTCAGCTGGTATTACCCGCGTTCGAATTCCCTTTTCTGAATTAGAGCCAACTCTGCGGGCAAATCCAGTGGGATTGCCATTGCGATTTGATCCAAGCCGTATTGCGCAGATACAAATTTTGCATTCTCGTTTTGCTGAGGATGGCAGCGAAAACAAAGGTTTTCGGCCAGGGCCTTTAAAGCTTGTTTTGCAGAAATTGGAGGCCCTTCCCTAATGGCACCGGCTTGGTTGCCGGCAACAAACCAATTAGAGGAACAAGCCCACTTGCTCCAGAAAATTAGCCAATGCGCTGATCACTCAAAGCCTGGGTTATTGCATGGAGCAATTCTTTTAGAAGCAGAAGCCGATAGTTGGTTAGTTCGACTAGAAGCGCGTGATAAGACAGGTTTCAGGCTAGAGGCTGAGGATCTTGAACTTGAAATCTATGGTTCAGCTCAAAATCCCTCGATTCAAATTGGCTGGCTTCTTGATTCAGATCAACCATTGCTTTGGCTTGGCCGCCATCCGGTATGGATGGATCCCAATACCGGCCTGCAGCTCGAACGCCCGGAAGCAGGAATCAACCTGGAAACCTTAGGCAGACGGCTGCGCACTTTGCTTATTCAGGGCTGATCAGTTACAGCTCCCTTGCTGCTGCAACCAACTTGGCGGGCATATTTACCTAAAACTCCAGTGCGATAGCGGGGTACTGGTGGAATCCAAGCAGCTCGGCGAAGCTTAATTTCAGCTTCATCCACGTTTAATTGCACCAATAATTTATGAGCGTCCACTGTGATGCTGTCCCCTTCATGCACCAATGCAATCGTTCCGCCAATGGCAGCTTCTGGAGCAACATGGCCCACCACCATTCCATAGGTACCACCTGAAAATCTTCCATCAGTTATCAATGCAACCTGATCACCTAAGCCTTGGCCGATAATCGCCGAAGTTGGCGAGAGCATTTCTCGCATTCCAGGCCCCCCTACTGGCCCCTCGTAGCGGATTAACAAAACATCACCAGCACGAATTGCACCACTCAGAATTGCTTCAAGGCAATCTTCTTCACATTCAAAAACCCGCGCAGGGCCCGTGAGGCATGGATTTTTTACGCCCGATATTTTCGCAACACAACCTTCACTGGCCAAATTTCCTTTTAGAACTGCTAGATGACCCTTTTCATAAAGGGGATTAGCCAGGCTCCTAATAACTTCCTGATCTGTTGGTGGTGACGAGGGAATATTTGCAAGAATTTCATTAAGCGTCTTACCTTCAATCGTGCGGCAATTGCCATGTAACAACCCTGCATCTAGTAGCAATTTCATTACCTGCGGAATCCCGCCTGCAGCGTGCAAATCAGTTGTTACGAATCGTCCACTAGGTTTTAGATCGCAGATAACAGGAACTCGCTGACGGATTGTTTCAAAATCATCAATACAAAGTGGAATATTGGCGCTGCGGGCAATAGCGAGTAGGTGCAGAACCGCATTAGTGGATCCGCCAATTGCCATAATCACACTTATCGCATTTTCAAAGGCTTCGCGGGTTAATAGATCGCTGGGGCGAATATTATTTTCAATTGCAAGAACCAGCACCTCCGCAGATCTGGCCGCGCTATCTGCTTTCTCCTGGTCTTCAGCAGCCATTGTTGAGCTTGAAGGCAGACTAAAACCCATCGCCTCGATGGCAGAACTCATTGTATTGGCTGTAAACATTCCGCCGCAACTACCAGCACCTGGACATGCATTTTTTTCAACTGCGAGCAATTGCTCAGCATCAATTTTATTAGCTGTAAATTGCCCTACAGCTTCAAATGCGCTCACAACAGTTAGATCGCATCCACCAAGTTTGCCGGGTTTAATTGTTCCGCCATACACAAAGATAGCTGGAATGTTCATGCGAGCCATCGCTAGCATTGCCCCAGGCATATTCTTATCGCAACCGCCAACTGCAATTACTCCATCCATTGATTGTGCATTACATGCTGTTTCAATCGCGTCTGCAATCACCTCTCTAGATACAAGGGAATACTTCATCCCTTCTGTGCCCATTGAGATGCCATCACTCACAGTGATAGTGCCGAACATTTGAGGCATTGCACCAGCAATGAAAGCTGCCTGTTCAGCCCTCTTCGCTAAATCATTAAGGCCGATATTGCAAGGGGTAATGGTGCTGTATCCATTGGCAATACCAACAATCGGCTTATTAAAATCAGCATCACCAAATCCAACAGCTCGCAACATTGCCCGATTGGGGCTGCGTTGGATTCCCTGGGTAACTGCACTGGAGCGAAGGTTTTTCATAACTGGATAAATATCTCGCTAATTATCTCAGTTGCTCCCCTCAGGGCTGAGGTTTTCCAGCTGGCGACGCACTTCGTCTATGGCCAAATTTAAACGCTGCACCCGTTCCTCAAGGCTTTCTGAGGCCACAGGGATCACGGCAGTGATTGGTTTAACCGATCCCATAGTTAACGAACTCAGGCGTTTCACTTGCTTGCTAAGGGCCATACGACGCTCTGCCCTTGACAGAAGCCACCAGGTAAGTCCGGCAGCTCCAAGGGCTGCACCAGTAAAAGCGCTAAGCAAGAGGGAACTGGAGCTGTTCGACTGATCGGCCATAAATGGGCCTAATTCTGTTTTCAGCCTAGGAAATCATCTGATGCTGTGCCATAAAGCCTATGGGCTGCATCACCAATCCCAGGCAAGATATTTTGATTTTGATCTAAATCAGCATCAATGCAGGCTGTGTAGATGCTCAGATTTGGAAATAAATCGGCTAAGCGTTTGAGGCCCGGGGCTGAGGCAACGGCGCAAATAACCCTCAATCTTTGATCCTTAACGCCTTTTTGATCAAGGGCGCTTAGCACCTTGATCAAACTGGAGCCTGTGGCAATAGTGCCGCTATAAACAATTGCGCCAACTCGATCACCAATTCGATTTGGCAATTTATTCAAATAGATTTGGTCCTCTTCATCCCCAGAGGATTTCGAAATACCCACATGGGCAATCCTGGCATTTGGCAACACTTCCTGTCCGCCTAACCAAAGCCCTAAACCCGCCCTGATTATGGGCACCACAAGTAAAGCAGCAGAAGCATCAATTACCTCAGCTTCAACTAAACCAGCTGTTGTTTGAATTTGAATTTTTTGTTGTGGCAACCAATCTCTAATTGCCTCGTAGCTAAGCCAGCGACCAAGCTCCTTCATCGCCGAAGCAAATAGCGGAGTTGGTGTATTCGGATCTCGCAGCACGGTTAGCCAGTGGGCCACCAGCGGATGGGGAGGAACGATCACCCGCAAAGACATGCTGCTGACTTAACTTGTTCCTGCCAGCTTACGAGTTGTAATGAGATTAGCTAAAGCCTTGGTTTCTGGGTTACTTGTTCTTGTTCTTTTGTTCTCTCCCAGCCCGGCCCTTGCTATGACAGCGCCTGAGTTGCGCGGCGCAAAATCTTTACAAGATCTCAGCCCTGATATGCACGGAAAAGATCTGCAGCAAAAAGAATTTCTTAAGGCAGATTTAAAAGGTTTTGATTTTTCGAATGCTGATCTAAGGGGAGCTGTATTCAACGGGAGCCAGTTGCAAGGCACAAATTTGCAGGGGGCAGATATGCGAGATGTAGTTGGATTTGCAAGTGGTTTCCAGGGATCTGATCTACGTCAGGCCCGCCTTGATCGCAGCATGCTGCTCCAAAGTCATTTTCGCGATGCACTCATTGAGGGAGCTGATTTTTCAGAAGCCGTGTTGGATCAACCTGAGCAAAAGGCTCTTTGCGCAAGGGCAGCAGGTACAAATCTCCTCTCGGGAGTTAGCACAACTGAAAGTTTGGGTTGCGCTTAAAAATGCGGTGATAGGGTTCAGCTTCGGTTCCTTGGAGATCAGCCCAGGGAGGTAACGGGGAAAGTTCGGTGAAAAGCCGGCACTGTCCCGCAGCTGTAAGAGGTTTGGCTATGCCTTATCTCAAGTCAGAACGCCCGCCGAATCACCCTTCATCCCCGGCGCGGACCGGCTTTTCTGGATGCTTAAAGATTTATTTGTTAAGCCTGTCGCTGCCAAGCGAGTCATTTCTGCGTTAGCCGTTTGTGTGTTGCTGCCTTTCTGCGTTGCAACTCCAGCGCTCGCCCATCATGTGATGGAAGCATTTCCGATGAAGCCAAGCCCGTTTACAGGGCTTCTTAGCGGTTTGCTGCATCCTGCCCTTGGCGTTGACCATCTACTTTTTCTTATGGCGATTGGCCTTGTGGGGCTGCGTCAACAGTTCCGATGGGTTATTGGCTTGTTAGCAATTGGATTGATCGGGGCGCTCCTCGGTTTGGCCTGGCCAAACAGCCTGCCTGGAGCTGAGGCCTGGATCGGCATTTCACTCGCCTTAGAAGCACTGGTGTTGCTGGATCGCTTACCAAAAACGCTTTTGCTACCTGCCATTGGCTTGCATGGTTTTGTTCTAAGCGCTTCTGTATTGGGTTGGGAGCCAACTCCGGTAATTTTTTATCTGTTTGGTTTACTTATAAGCCAGGGATTATTACTTTGGATATCATTAAAACTGGTAAAAAATCTTTGGTCTAATTGGGGCTCAGCTGCGAAATTAAGAATTTTTAGTGGCATCTTGTTTGGCATCGGCAGCAGCCTTATTTGGTCAACATTGGTGCCATAGGCATGGATAAAACGCAGCAGCGCCGCATACCCGTAACGGTTATTACTGGATTTCTTGGCGCCGGTAAAACCACATTGCTGAGGTATTTGCTCAGGCAAACAAAACAACGCCTTGCGGTTGTAGTTAATGAATTTGGTGAGGTTGGTATCGATGCTGCTTTGATCAAGGGTTGCGCAAGCTGCGATGGTGAACCAGCCCCAGTGATCGAGCTAGCAAATGGCTGCCTTTGCTGCACAGTTCAGGACGACTTCTTACCCACCATCGAAAAGTTACTGGCTAATCCAGAACCCCTTGATGGGATTGTGATTGAAACTAGTGGTCTCGCACTACCGGAGCCCCTCCTCCAAGCCTTTCAATGGCCTCAGATTAAACATCGAACGCTGGTGAATGGCGTAATTACGGTGGTAGACGGAGAAGCCCTTGCTGCAGGTTCAGTTCTTGGTGATCTGGAGGCGGTAGAGCAGCAGAGGATCAATGATCCAAGCCTTGATCACCAAGATTCAATTGAAGATCTATTTAAAGAGCAATTAGAACAAGCTGATCTTGTTTTGATCTCCAGGGCAGATCTTTTGAGCCCCGATGCACTGCAACGCGCTAAGGATTACCTCGCTGCGCAATTGCAAATTGTTCAACCCCAAAAGCAGGCTCCTTGTCTAGCGATTGCGAATGGTGAAATATCTGCAGATCTATTGCTTGGCTTGATGCGGCCTTCCTTGCCAGTTGAAGAGGAAGAACATAGCCACAGCCATCCTGAACTTCTTGCTGATTCGCTAAGTATGCAGGGGCTGTGGAATCGCGATGGATTAGAGCAAATCTTGCTGGAAACAGCAATAAATCCAATGGATTTACTGCGATTAAAAGGACGAATTCCGATAAATGGGAAGGCTTTACCTTTGCAGGTTCAAGCTGTGGGGAGGAGGTTGAACATGTGGTTTGAAGCAGATGGGCTTCGGGCAGATCAACTGGAACTGGTTTTAATTGGCGGCAATCCAAATAGCAGCCTGCTTAGATCAAGCCTGGAGGAGCTCGAGGTTAAAAATTGAATACCCCAACAGCCCCAAATGGCAGCCTCAACTGCGAGGATCCCCATACACGCAATGTTTCAGTGCTGCGTTTCGTTGCTCGGGTTCAGGTGCAGCTGCGCCCCTCGGTTCTAGATCCTGCTGGCGAGGCTACGAAAGCAGCAGCAAATCGTCTTGGGATTTCCGGTTTACAAAAACTTCGCATTGGTAAAGCAATAGAGCTGGAATTAGAGGCAGCAAACCGAGAGGAAGCCATGGCATCAGTTGAATTACTTAGTGATCGACTCTTGGCAAATCCGGTAATTGAAAATTGGTCTGTAGTGCTGGAGCAAATGGAATGACAATTGGAATTGTTGTTTTCCCTGGTTCCAATTGCGATCGCGATTTAGCCTGGGCATTAGAAGGCATATTAAACATTCCTACACGATTTCTCTGGCACGAAAATACAAGTATTGACGGAGTAAAAGGAATAATTTTGCCTGGTGGATTCAGTTATGGCGACTATCTAAGATGCGGTGCTTTGGCAAGTTTTGCTCCGCTCTTAAATGAGGTGAAGGATTTCGCAGATACTGGCGGACCGGTATTAGGGATATGCAATGGTTTTCAAATTCTTACTGAATTAGGCCTTTTGCCCGGTGCGTTAACTAAAAATCAGAATTTACATTTTATATGTGAGCCATGTGAACTTTTAGTGAACGAGGCTAGTAATACATTCCTGAATGGCTATGCTAAGAACGAGTTGATAAATCTTCCAATTGCCCATGGGGAGGGGAAATATCATTGCGATTTGGATACTTTTGATGACCTACAGCAAAATAACCAAATAGCACTTAGTTATAGTAATAATCCAAATGGTTCACTTGCAGATATAGCTGGAATATGCAATAAAAAAGGCAATGTTCTTGGTTTGATGCCCCACCCTGAGAGAGCCTGCGACCCGATCTTGGGTGGAATTGATGGTCAAAGATTATTAAAAACCTTCATGGGTTGAAGGATCCTAAATTGAACATTAATAAAATCTAGCGGCCATAAGGCCGCTAGATTTGCAAAGCATATTTAAATAATTAAGAGATAGCAGCAAAGAAATCTTTGCTTCCAACCGGATCAGGATTCATTGTGCGATCACCAGGGGTCCAGTTAGCAGGGCAAACCTGATCAGGATTAGCTTGCACATGTTGAAATGCCTGAAGAACTCTGAGGGTTTCTTCTACATTTCTACCTACAGCTAAGTTATTTATCGTGGCATGTTGAACTACACCTTCTGCATCGATAATAAACAGACCACGTACAGCTATGCCAGCATCTTCGTCTAAGACGTTGTACGCCCTGGCAATGTCTTTTTTGAGGTCTGCTACCAGCGGATATGCCAAATCACCAATGCCACCCTCTTTGCGATCAGTTTGTATCCAAGCTAGATGACTAAATTGACTATCTACCGAAACACCCAATACCTCTGTATTTTTGCTGGCAAATTCGGCGTATCGATCAGAAAATGCTGTGATTTCTGTAGGGCAAACAAAGGTGAAATCAAGGGGATAGAAAAATAGAACTACGTATTTACCGCGGTAGTTGGAGAGGCTGATTTCCTTAAATTCCTGATCCACCACTGCCGTAGCAGTAAAATCTGGGGCCTGCTGGCCAACTCTGAGGCTTCCGTTGGTCATGGTATGAGCTGTTGAGTAAAGGGTTTTAACTAAAGCGGACAAACTCCGCATTAGCGGCCTGATAAAGCTACCACTATTTGCTGCAGCTTGTGAACTAAAGTTTGTCTACAAAAGACGAGTTAATTGATGGGCTGGGATCCCGCGCTGATGCGCAAATACAACAATACCGGGCATTTTCGTCTCCTGAATCAGCTGCGCAGCGAACTTAAAGCACACCCGATTCAAAGAGAAACGAAGCAAGTCGCAGAGGTATTCAGCACTCCGCAAACAAACACCCGTGAGATACGTTCGCGTGAGATACAGCCTCAGGCCTATGCAGGAGGTAGAAGCAGACGTTCAACAAGCTCAGATAACATCTCAAATAAAGACTATTCAAAAGAACAGAATTCATCTTCTAGCTTTCGCGACAGATTAAATGCTATTGAAATGAGGTAAGCAGTTAATGCTAAATCGAAATGGCTCGAGGGAGACTTGAACTCCCGACCCCGGGGTTATGAATCCCGTGCTCTAACCAGCTGAGCTACCGAGCCCTGGTTTCAAGTGAGCATAGTGGATGGTAAGACCCTACCTTTGCGGAAGATACGCAACCGGGTTCACAGCACCAGACCTGGCAGGAATAATTTCAAAATGAAGGTGCGGGCCAGTGCTGCGTCCGGTGCTGCCCATCAAGGCTATAGGAGTTCCTTGAGCAATATTCATGCCTTTGCTTACTAATAGCCTGCTGTTGTGGGCGTAACGCGTAAGGGTGCCGTCATTATGGGAAACCTCAACTAGATAACCGTAGCCGCCGTCGTTCCAACCGGAACTTACAACTACACCATCAGCAACCGAATGAATTGGTGTTCCAACACTATTTGCGATGTCAATTCCCCTGTGCATGCGGCCCCAGCGCCAGCCGTAGCCAGAAGTAAGTGTGCCGGCTGCTGGCCACACATAACTGGTAAAAGATCTTTGGCTAGGTTGATTTCCGAAATCAGGCAGACCAGGCCAACTAAGTCCACCACTGGAACCAGGTGTGATTGCAAGGGTATTACGAGCGCGTAATGGTTGAAATAATTTAATTGGAGTGTCGACAGCTAAGCGAGTAATTGGATTAAGCCCAGGATTTAAACGTGTAAGTTCTTTTAGGGGAACTTCATATCTACTTGCAATTTTAGCTAAATTATCACCAACTTTTGCAAAAATAGAGCGATTCGGCTGAGTTCGTCGAATTTCTGAATCATCTAGGGCAACAACAAAGCGAATAGTATTAATTGATTTCACAGGGATTGCAACCCACTCATTATTCGAGAATTTACGATTAATATCACAATCATTTAGATCTGCAAGATAATCAGAAGGGATATCCAGCTGATTTGAAAGCTGCTCCAAGGTAATGTCTAAGCGAGTTTTCACATAAACGCTTGAAGATTCAGCGCTTGATATAAGAACTTGCTTATTAAATTGGCGACTTGAATCAAGATTAACGGGAAGATTTGACTTTGAATAAGACTGACTATCAAGATTAGAGCGACCTGGAAGACCTGCTAATACCACTAATCCTGCAGGAAAACAGATAGTGACGCACGCAAGTAAAGCAGAAGGCTTCATGCAATAAAATCAAAGAATAAGCCGTTGGAGAAGCCAACTCCCAACAACTTCCAAACAATACACTACATACCAGGGGAAATCAAGTGCCCTAAGTTACAGAATTGCCGATAAGTTCAAGGATCACTGTGCTGCAGAGGCTTTTTGATCTGCCTAAGCGCTTCAAAAAGCACCACGGCAACAGCAACCGACAAATTCAAGCTTCTCACGTTTTCGCAAGCTAGCGGCACCCTCAGCAGATGGTCACATGCACTGCGGGGCAGGGGGGGGAGCCCACTAGTTTCGCGGCCAAATAGCAGCCAATCAGAGTCTAAAAAGGGAAAATCAAGATAAGAATCACTGGCATGCCTGCTAAGGCCAATTAATCTGCCGCCTTGCAATTGCTGCTGTTCGTAGAACTGAGTCCAATTGCTATGGCGCCGGAGCTGAACGAAGGGCCAGTAATCGAGTCCGGCTCGTTTCAGTGTGCGATCACTAATCTCAAAGCCAAGGGGCTCAACTAGATGCAGCTCAGTTTCCGTAGCAGCGCAGGTGCGAGCTACGTTGCCTGTATTTGGAGGTATTTCGGGTTCAAACAGCACAACCCTTGGCATCACAATGAAATTCCCTGCACGCTTGTTGCAAGCCTATGAAGGGGTAGGGCTTGTCCCATGCAAACAAGCCAGCGTTCATCGCAAACGCCGGCGCAAGCTCTGGTTAGAGCCCCCAAACGATCTCGAAAAGTACCTCCCACAGCAGTGGGGGGCACCACACCCCAACCAACTTCCTCGCTCACTAAAAACACGGGCATAGCTCGGTAAATCAAATTTTTCAGCAGTGCTTGCTGCATCAGCAGCCAATGCTGTTCTGAATACTCCAATCCAGCTGCAACCCAACTGCCAAGCGAATCAATCAGTAACCAGGCTTGTGAATATTTGCTATTAGGTGCTAACAAATCGGGAAGGTAGGAAAATTCAATACCTTCAATCAGATCCCAATGGGAAGGTCTCCTGATTTTGTGTTGTTCTAGCCTTTTCTGCCACTCAGTATCTTGAACATAGAGTTTTCCAGGCGCCACATAACAGATCTGTGCTCCAGCAGACCTACTTTCCAATAGCTGCTCTGCCCATTCACTTTTGCCACTTCTGCTGGCGCCTGTAACAATTATATGTTTAGCCACCACCGTTCATATTGCGCAGCGTGGCTACTGAGGAGGGTGATACACGATTGAGATAACGGAAAATCCAATATTTAAAAATAGTGGCTAAGATAACCGGAAAAGTTGCGATAAAAAGCATTATGAAATTTTCTTCAGATGGTAAACCCAGATGACTTGCAATGCTTTGTAGTAAAACAGTCCAGCCCTCGTGGCTATGGAAACCAACAAACATGTCCGTAAAAAGAATAATCACAAATGCTTTAGCGCTATCACTTAAGCCATATACAGATTCATCAAAAAAGCCCCGCAAAACTCTTAAATCCTCACGGCCCCAAAAACATACAAACATAAATCCTAGCAATCCAATTACATCAGAAATTACGTTTTTAATAGCGATTGTGCTCCCTGAATCAGCGTCATCCTTGAGTTGATCAGCTCTTTCGGATAGTTTTAATCTTATTTCATCAAGGCTTGGTGCTTCTCTGCCGGCTAAAAGCGCATCAAATTCCAATTCCTCTTTATAAAGCCTTAGTTTGCTAACGGCAATATCTTGAAGCTGCGGCTTTGTGTAACTTAAAAAAGGCACTTTAGGCGCCAATCTGTCAATTATCGGGGCAACGAGGAATGTTCTTGAAACCTGCTGCAATAACAAAGGTACCAAGATTAGTAGTAACAGTATCCTTAAAGAAACAAGAGTGGAATCGCGTCTGCGGCGAAAACCTGCAACAAGACTTGCTTCCGCCTCGGGATTCAATTCATTTCTTACTCGATCAAATACCCCTAGTAAACTGCGTGGCAACGCTTCTGGTCTACGTAGTATGCCTTGATTATCGCCATTTCCATAGCGACGGGTAACAGACTCTATTAATTGCAGCTGACGCAATTCTTGACTGTCTAGCTCAGACCTTTGCGCTTCAATAGACCCCACAATTTGACGACAGTTGGCTAAGCCAGAACGGAATCTGCGAATAATTTGCGCTTGAGTTGTTTTTGGAAGTCCTAGATCAATATCAGTGCGTACAGGGCGGTCATTGAAATATTCAAGTTCAAGCCCCTGGATCATCAAGGCAGACTCATAGGCAAGCTCGAGATTGCTACTAAAATGTAGATCCTCCGCCTTGCTGAAGGTGCCCAACAAGTTATTCATCTCTTTTTTGGAAATCCTCTAACACGTCCATAATGCCGCGCAATCATCTGGAAAACACCCACCAAGTTGCCATCGGTACGAGTGTTCCAACTACGAGTAAAACAATCACCCATGAAAAGCCGTTGCTATTGGCTGTCTCTTCAGCGCTAGGAATGTTGCTAACAATTAATGCCGGTTCAACCACAACGGGAGGGCCTGGATCATCCCCGCCAGCTAAAACCACACCGAGCCTATCGATACCATCAATAAGAGCTTGGCGATAGCGCCCGCCATCTCGCAGCGGATAAGCCATTGTGGTTTCAGCGGTGCTAAGCAATAACTCTTCTGGAAGGAGGCTACGAACCTCAGAGGAGGCTTGAATAGAAACGCTGTTAGTGCCAGTTTCAATTAAAACTAGCAATTCCGCATTGTCTTCACTTTGCCAGCGCCCTAGCAGTTGATCAGCTAGTTCTTGCAGGCTCAAGCCATAATCCAGCCGCCGAAGCGTAATAACGCGGGCATCAACTCGAGCATCACTAAAAACTTCTAGACGCCTTTGCAATTCAGCAATTGCCGCTCGGCTGAGCACATCAGCGCCATCACTCACTTTTTCAGTTGATGGCAAAAGGGGGTAATCCTCAACACCTACGGCATATGCAGGAAGTGCCAAAGCCAGCAGCAGCGCTAGCAGGCTGAAAAAGCGCAAGATGGATGTTGTAACCATTTCCCCCCTATGGATCAAGTTAGTTTGAAGTGTCTAAGGCATCACGATGCAAAATATCCATAACTTCGATAATCAATTCAGCTTTGCCAGGATTTAGATCGAGGCTGCTGGCAAGGGTATTTAGGAACTCCAACTCCTCTGCCTCCACCACTCGATCAGCCCGCACCAGTTGAGTTGCCACTGCAAGAGCGGTTTCCCGTTGGGCAGGGGTTAGTTGAGGTATGGCACTCTTCACTAGGCCCATGGTGCCCAGATCTCTCCATAAAGCCAAAAGGCGATCAAAAAGATCTGTCATCTCGCGATCTTCCATTGAGGAGAAGGGGGTGCGAAATTCAAGTTCGATCCTCAAACTACGGGCTTCATCCCTACCGAGAACACCGTCGCTAGCAACCGCTGCAAGACACACAGCTGCAAAGGATTCAGCACTATTCATCAAAAATCTCCAAGGTCAATACCATTTGAGCCATGAATCCACAAAATGGCAGCCCCCCGCCTGCAGCAAAGCTTGTAATCACCTGCGGAATTCTTGGTTTGCTGCTTGCAACAGTGAATAGCCTCACACTTAGTTCGGAATTCCAGATTATCGATCCAGCCTTTGGCCGCAGTTCCGTATTGGCTGGGGTTATGGCTGTTGGCCTGGTTTTGGTAGGGGTGATATGGACAAAAGCAAATCCAGCCCCCCGAGACCGGGTGAAATTGGAGGGTATTGAGGGCTTGGAGTTTGCCGAATCCTTACCCACTCAATTAAAAAAAGAATTGGCATGGGGAAGTGCGATGCTTTTGCTCGCCACACCAGCCGCCAGTGTGCTTTTGGTATGGGAAGGGAAAGTGTTGTTACGACGCGGACTACTGGGAACAGAGCCGTTTAAATCTGGGCCAATTTTGAGTAAGGCCCTAGAGAAACAGCAACAGATATCTTTAGTAAATCTTGAGCTCTACCCCGGAGCAAACGAGTTTGCTTATTTGCCACAACCATTGCCGGCAGTGCTGGTAACACCTTTGGATCAAAAAGGCTGGCTTGTGATCGGTGGCTGGTCTGTGCGTTGCTTCAGCCGAAGTGATGAACGCTGGGCTCAAGGCTGGGCGGATAAAATTAAAATTGAATTGCTGGCGTTTGATTTTTTATAGGGCTTTTTGCCTGGGGTAGGCGTAGTTGAGTTGCAACTCGCTCCCCGGGCGCCGTGAAAACAACAAGGCCATCGCTACCGGTTTTACCTTGTAGCTGACGAGCTCTTGTTACCTGATTTAGTTGATTACGTCTTAATTCCACTGCACCCTCTGCCAAAATAGCTCCAGTTTTCCAATTCCAAGTGCAGGTATCTGCTTTTAAGGATTGCTGTGGCTGAATTACTACACAGTTGGCTCCCACCTGAATTGAATGATTACGCTCCTGTAGATCAAGCTTGGATCCTTTCAATAATAATTTATCAAGCTTAGCTTCCGCATAATCGAGCGATGTAATGCGCTCTTGTTTAATCCACCACCTGCTAAGGCCAGCTTTTAGTTCCATTTTCTTTGCTGGATCTGTAATGACCACTGGCGGCAAAAAATCGAGCCATTCCTCTTTGGTATTGCCCTCAAGGGCTACTGCAGTTAAAAAGCGTTGCTGATCTTTTTGGGGCCTTTGCAGGCTTTTGATCGGACCAGCAGCACTTAATTTGCCATTTATAAGATTCCAGTTTGCAGTTCTTACTAGGAGATCAAGTTGTGGTAACTCAGGTGCCTTCTGTTTTTTTGTCCAGATCAGTAAACGGGGCGATTGCTTCAATTCCAAATCCTCACGATTTATATGAAATCGGGCCTTGCCAGCGCTAAGTGTTCTCGTGGGATCAAGCGCCTGTGGTTTGTCAATTAAGTCGATGATATTCTCAGCTGGCTTCCAGATGGCACGGCCGGCTAATAAAGTAATTTTACGATAGTCCAAAGTAGTTAATTTTACTGAGTTAATTAATTCAATTTGTTCACCATCGTTAATAATTGTACCGCGCTTAGCTGTAATTCTATACGAAGCTTGTCCATTGCGATATAATAAACCCTCGGGCATCTCAATGTATGCAATGCGTTGATTGATGCGATAGCTAGCCTTAGGGCTCTGAAGATCCCATAGTTTTTTACCGCCTCGGTCGTTTTGATGTAATTTTAGCTGCTTAAATTTAAATGGTACCGGGGCTTTTGCAGTTGAATCTTCTGAAATTTGGCAAGCAGAAAGTAGCAAAACCAAGCCGACCAAAGGGCCTGCAATATTCACAATTCATTCTCCAGCTCTAGGCGCTGCATTAGGGGTATTGGTTCTGCAAGCTTTTTACCGGGAGTTAGTAAGCCCCAATGCAACTGGGTCTCCCAGTTGGGGGAAGGTTCTGCTAATTGATCAAGCAAACGGATACTTAGTGCTGGGAGAAGGGGATATAAAAGCACGCCGAGCCAGCGGCAAGATTCGAGTACTGCATATAAATCAGAGGCAACTTGATCTCTATTGTTGGGATCCTTAATGGCAGACCATGGAGCTGTTTCGCTAAGAAACCCGTTTGCATCAGCTGCTAATAGAAGAACATCCTCAGCTGCGGAGCGAAAGTTAAGCTCTAAATATCTAGAATCAAGTTGGGAACTGATTTGCACACAAACAATAGCTAGACGATGATCTTTGTCTGGAAGGATATTTGGTTCTGGCACGCCATCAAACCACTTCCTTGCCATGGCAATACTGCGGTTAACAAGATTTCCGATAGTATTTGCCAGATCATTGTTAACAAGATCAAGCAAACGTTTTTGCTGTATATCACCATCATCACCAAATTGGATGTCGCGTAGTAAGTACCAACGAACAGCATCTACCCCGAAGGATTTAATAAGTGCATTTGGATCAAGTGTATTACCTAATGATTTGCCCATTTTCTGGCCCTCTCGGGTGAGAAAACCGTGGCCAAAAACTGCCCTTGGGGGTTCAATACCTGCTGAAAGACACATTGCAGGCCAATAGATAGCATGAAAACGCAATATATCTTTGCCAATTATATGTAAACTTGCGGGCCATCCCCGCGAAAGGGCAAGATCTAAATCTGGAGGATCATTTGGTTCTAATAAGGCTGTTATGTAACCGAGTAAGGCATCAAACCAAACATAAAAAGTGTGGTTGTTATGACCGGGTACAGGTATACCCCACGGCAAATCAACGCGAGAAATTGAAAAATCATGTAATCCAGCGGCAGCAAAATTTTCTACCTCACGGCGCCGTGCGGAAGGGCGTATAAATCCATCTCTTGAAATTAAATAGTTAATTTGATCTTGATAGCGAGATAAACGAAAAAACAAATTACTTTCATCTCGCCACTCAAGGGGCTTTTGATGAATTGAGCAGGTTGGGTTATTAGAAGAGAAGGCATCGTCTTTATACTCCTCGCAGGCAACACAATACCAACCTTGTTGCCTACCCTCAATAATATCTCCATTCGCCTGTACTCTTTCAAAGAATTGATTAACAATTAAACGATGGCGGGGATCGCTAGTTCTGATAAAACGATCGTTGCTAATTCCCCATTCAGCCCAATTTTGTACATATTCAGCGCTAATTTTGTCGCAATGTAATTGAGGTGGGATTGCGGCTTGTTCAGCGGTTCGAAGTATCTTTTGCCCATGTTCATCGCAACCGGTAACAAAAACCACTTGCTCCCCACGTTGGCGCCGATAGCGGGCGAGGGCGTCTACGGCCAAAGTGGTGTAAACACTACCGATATGGGGACGATCGTTGACGTAGTAGAGCGGAGAAGTGAGGGTGGTAGTCATCGCCACTGATCTTACCCAGGTGGTGCGGACTGCCAAGTTCCACATTTGCTAAAAAATTATGCCTTTAAGCCTTGAAACCATATCCACGCCGGTACTAATACTTGGGGGCGGCAGCGGAGCCCTGGGAGCAGCCCTGCAATGCGCCCGCAGCGGAACCAAGTGCTTGCTCGTTACACCAGGGGCATGGGTGGGGGGAATGCTGAGTGCCAGCGGTGTTTCCGCGCCGGATGGCAACGAATTGAGCCCCTGGCAAACAGGTTTGTGGGGTGCGTTGCTACGCCAACTAAGGCAACAAGTGCCCCAAGGGTTAGACCAAAACTGGGTTAGTTGTTTTGGTTTTCAACCCGGCCAAGCAGAGGAAATATTTCAGGGCTGGCTGGCAGCTGAACCAAATCTGCAATGGCGCAGCGGGATGAATTTGGAAAAACTGAACAGATTGGGTAACAGGCTGGTGGAAGCGATATTCAGCGATCCTAATTCTCAACTCCAGGTTAAGTTTGATTTAATTATTGATGGCACTGAATTAGCAGAAAGCCTTGCTTTAGCCGGCATAAAACATCGTTTTGGCTGGGAACCTAAAGAGCAATGGAACGAGCCCAGTGCTCCCCCTATGCAACAGCTGAAGCAAGATCCATTTTTTACCGCTCAACCTGTTCAATCTCCAACTTGGGTTGTTATCGGTAAGTGGAAGGGCAGCTTGGTGGGTAATCAATTCATTCCCCAATTAAAACAAGCGAACCCGCCATTTAATGATTGCCTTAATCCCCACGGTTTGATTAGAACCCTTAGCTATGGACATCTTCCACAAAATTGGCTGATGCTGAATTGGCCCAAAGCCGGAAATGATTGGCATCAAGATCCTGGGGCACCCTTCAGCGGCTCAAAAGTTCGTATCAGCGAACATCGCGCTGCAATGCAAAATCACAGCCTTAACTTTTTGAATGAATTGCAAGTAATTAGCAATGGTTTATTGCAGCCTGCTAATGCATTCCCATCGATTCAGGCCGGGGGTTGTTTAGCGCTTCAGGCCTATTGGCGTGAGAGCAGACGATTAATTGGTGCCTGCACAGTTATTGAACAAGATCTATTACCTAATCAAAAAAATAAATTAAATAGTAAAAATAGCATTGCTGTTGGTAATTATCCAAACGATCACCATTATCCTGGTGCAGATTGGCCCCTGGCGCCAAAATCAATTCCTTGGGGAGGAAGATGGAGCGGCACACCATTTTGTATACCCTTTGATTGTCTTTATGGTGCTGAAATATCAAATTTATTAATGGCAGATAAGGGGATTAGTGTTAGCCATATAGCTAACGGCGCCACGAGATTGGGGCCTTTAATTCTAAATATTGGTCAAGCTGCTGGTATGGCAGCAGCCCTTTGCTCTCGAGGGGGGCTGCTGCCTGCGGATATCAAGGTGAGTCAGATACAGCAAAATCTAATAAATGATCAAAAGGCACCGTTAGGTCCGTTCATATTGGAAGATCTGCCTTGGCATTCATCCAATTGGCGAGATCAGCAGATGGCCGCCCTTAATGAAAATTCCAAAACTTGCTCCCCCTTGGCTCCCCCATCAGAACCAGGCGAACAAGCTCAAATAATGGAGCTAAACATCAAAGCAGAAGATCAATGGCTTGGTTATTGGGATGGAATCGAATGGCCTCTGATAAGCCTTGAGCCATTGGTAAAAATGCAAATGGCAAATTTGCACGGCAAACGAATAACCGCTCTTGGCCGTTGGAATCCATGGGGTCCGTGGTGGAGAATCAACCAATTGTTGCTTTGAGATGCAATAAATCTCGGCCTGGATCAACTTCTTGAATTTGTATATTTAGCAAATCCCCTGGAATTGCCCTATCGCGCAAACGAGCAGGTAATTCCATTGCCCACGCTTCTATCCGCACAAGTGCAAGATCCTGATCTTCTCGGAGCCAACGCAACATAATTGCAGGCTGCAACTCCCTTTTTTGTTTTTGCAGCTGCAGCCATTCAAGCAAGCAAGCCCTTTGATCTTCTCTACTTATTTGGGCTACCTCCTTACTTTGCTGCTCCAATTGCTCAAGCTGAGGTTTGATATCTTCTTCATTATTAGGGGTTCCTTTTAGTAAACCTGAATATTGCAACCACTGGCGATGGGCCATGAGATCAGCATATCTACGTATTGGAGATGTCCATTGCAGGTAGCTTTCTAGGCCAAGAGCTTGATGCGGGGAAGAGCTTGAATGCAACCGGCTTCGCCCAAGGCCAAGGCGTTGGTGAGCCCATCTCACAGCTCCTGGTGGTATGGCAAGCAATTGTTGTTCGCTAAGACTTTGGTTGCCTGCTTGACCCCGAAAGGGCATCGCTAAATGCACTTTTTCTGCCCAATTGGCTACTGCTGCTCCAGCTAAAACCATTGCTTCAGCAACCATTCCCCTTGCCGAACACGGCTCTGTAATTTCAAGTTTTAGTTCCCCTTCAGTTCGAAATAACCTACCTTCTGCCTGATCCATCATTAATGCGCCTTGCCCTAGGCGCCAGGTGCGGCGAGTTAAAAGCAAATTATGCAATAGGGAAAGATCAGGATCCTCGGGGGGGGCAAGGTCAATAAGTTCGTCTGCATCGTTGTAACTGAGCGCATAGGTAATGCGAACCCAGGATCGATAGATATCACAACTTAGAATTGAGCCATCGCTATCGAGGCATACGGCAACACTTAGGGCTGCTTTATTAAGCCCAGGCGTAAGACTAAATGGGCCAGCGCCAAGTTGAAGTGGGAACATGGGCACTAGCCTGTCACTTAAGTAAAGACTTGAAGCTCTACGTTTTGCCTCTAAGTCAAGACAACTATTAGCGGCAATAAGTCGATGGGGATCTGCCACATGAATCCATATCTTCTGCCGGCCATCTAGATCAATTTCCAACGAGAGCGCATCATCAACCTCGAGGGTGCTTGGATCATCAATGCTGAAGCAACGCAAATAACTGAGATCAATGCGATCGTTGTCTCCTTCTTGAAAGTCCAAACATTGCGAGTGGAGTTTTTCAGCTTCTATTAAACATTCGCGCGGAAATTCTTCATTGGCGATAAAAGCTGAAGGCTGAACTAATTCTAAAGCAGCTTTAATTTCTAAAGCCAAATACTTGCGTCGCCGCGTGCCCCGCAAAGATCGCAATTCATCAATATTGCGGGCGCAGATATTATCACGCTTCAATCTAAATAAATCTTGATTCGCCGCCAGGGAAAGCCAACAAGATGCGAGCTCAGCTGGAGAGGGAGAATTGAATAGTAGTTTACTAAAATCTAAAAGGTTTGCCCCAAGACCGCTTGAGCTGAAATTTTCTTTGCTTTGGGATTGTATCCACGCAGTTGCAAAAATGCTGGAAGCTAATTTAATAGAACATAGGCCATTCAAGAGATCTTTATCAGGCCAATGGCTACAAGATGCGATTAAAAAAAGCTCCCTAACTGGATATCCCTTACTTAGCTTGGCTTCTGGTGGGGAATGTAATACTGCTTTTCCAGTTTTTAATTCCTTTATCAATCCTATTCGTGGTGCACGGCCCTCGGGCACGTAACCAACTAAATCGCCAATTTGCACAGTTAAATATTAATCATAAACTTATTTAAGTTAATGCTTACAGATTAACCCTCAGGATTAACAAATGGCAACAGAGCCATAATACGAGCTCTTTTGACAGAATTAGTTAAATCGCGCTGTTGTTTAGCTGTTAAGCCTGTCATGCGACGCGGCAGTAGTTTGCCACGCTCAGTTATGAATTTTTTTAAAAGCTCAGTGTCCTTATAGTCGATAGGATCGCCTGGCTTGATTGGGGAGAGACGCTTTTTAAAGAATGAACTGGACATTGGAATTCAGAGGAAAAAACTAAAAACCGCAACTAGGAAATAGGTGCAGGAAACAAAGAAATTTTGAGATGATGAGCTTCGCTCAACTCACTTGATTTCTTTATGGACAGTTGATTTGTTGCAATGGGGGCAGAACTTTTTGATCTCCAGCCGTTCGGTGGTGTTCCTGCGGTTCTTCTCCGTGGTGTAACGAGACACCCCAGGACTGCGTTTGGAGGGATTGGACCGGCATTCCGTGCACTCGAGGGTGATCACGATCCGGACGCCCTTGTTTTTGGCCATAAGGACGTTGCGCCGCTTCTAACTTGCGGTGTGACAATCCATGAGCATAACCGATTGGGTGCCTGCAATCGGTAGGATCCAGCCGCTGCTCTTGCTTTTAAATGCGCGTTTCGCTGCAATGGCTCAGGGAGCTAGTTCCGTTCAGTTGTGATCCAACGGCTCTAGCTGAAAAGCTCTCGATGGCTGGATTTGAAGTGGAAGCGGATGAGGATCTAAGCCTGAGGGCTAATGGGGTGGTTTGCGGACGGGTTGAGCGCAAAACAGCCCACCCTGATGCCACAAAATTAAATATTTGCGATGTTTCTATAGGCGCTAGCGCACCTTTACAAATCGTTTGCGGTGCGAGCAACGTAAGAGAGGGTATGGCTGTGGCCGTGGCCACTATTGGTAGCTATCTGCCAGCAATAAAACTTGATATCAAACCGGCGAAATTAAGAGGGGTAGATAGTTGCGGAATGCTCTGTTCCCTCGCTGAACTTGGCCTTGCCACAGATGTTGATGGAATTGCAGACCTGGAGCAAATTGCCCTTTCCTCAGCTCAGAAATTACCTCAATTAGGTCAACCGGTTGGACCGTTACTAGGACTGGATGATCGAATTTTTGAGTTAGCAATCACTGCAAATCGAGCTGATGGCCTGTCGATGCTGGGGTTAGCAAGAGAAGTGGCTGCACTTGAACAGTTAGCTGTTGTATTTCCAGAGGTTTCAAAGGGCTCAAAAGCTGAGAATTTAGAAAGTGAATCGCTATTTGAATTTTCCGAACTTTTTTCTCTTACGGCACTAGAAAATGTGCAAGTGGCGGCATCTCCCCTCTGGTTGAAACGCCGGCTCGAGGCCGCGGGGCAAAGATCTATTAATAACGTTGTAGACATCACAAATCTGGTGATGCTTGAAACGGGGCAACCACTCCACGCCTACGACAGCAACATGGTGGGTGAAGCTGCTTGCTTTGCCTTACGGCTAGCAAAACCAGGCGAAGTTTTTAAATGCCTAGATGGGATAGAAAGAAAATTAACTAGTGAGAATTTATTGGTTACAGAGCAGGATATTCCTGTTGCAATAGCCGGAGTGATGGGCGGTGAAGCCAGCTCGGTTCAATTGCAAACGAAAGGCATTTTATTAGAAGCGGCAGTATTCTCAGCCCCTCAAGTGCGACGCAGCAGTAGAGCCGCCTCACTTCGCAGTGAATCTTCTGCGCGCTTTGAAAGAGGGGTTGCAAAGGCCAATTGTTTAGCAGCAGCTGATCGTGCAGTGGATTTACTTCAAGAAATCTGTGGCGCTAAAGCAACTAGGCGTTGGGTAGCAGCCAAAAATAAAGAGGAGATCGAGCCAATTGTTTTTCGCAGAAGCGCCCTTGAAAAACTGTTAGGGCCCCTTGATGGAGGCGACTCAGGCTATGAAGAAATAAATAGTGAAGACGTGGTAAATATTCTTGAAAGCTTGGGCTGCAATGTTCGTAGTGAAGGGGAAGCCCAAGCTGAATCCGAAATATGGCATGTGTTGGTGCCACCGGCCCGCCAGGGTGATCTCAAGAGGGAAGTTGATCTAATTGAAGAAGTGGCGCGCCTAGTTGGCTACGACCGCTTTTGCAGCCACCTTCCTGATCCCCTTGAGCCTGGAGGTTTAAGTGCACAGGAGGAATTGCAACGGCGCCTTTGCTCCGCACTTCGGGCAGCGGGCCTTCAGGAATTAACACATTTATCATTAGTACCGAAAGATACTAATAACAATAATGAGCAAGTAGAATTATCTAATCCACTTTTGGCAGATTATGGTAATCTTCGTACTAATTTAAGTGATGGATTACTCCTGGCAGCTAGCCGAAACTTACAATCCCCACAACCTGGATTTTGGGGATTTGAAATTGGCACAGTATTCAGAAAAATTGATAATAATTATGCCGAAACAATTCGTTTAACAGGCATTATTTGCGGCTATAAAGGCTCAGAATTATGGAGCAATAGTGGGCAAATGATTAATCCAAATTACTACAAATCGCGTGGAGTAATTGCACAAGCTTTTAGGGAAATTGGCTTGGGATTACAGGATAAAACCTATAATGGCGAACCACAATTACACCCTGGCCGTGCTGCTAGTTTATACCTTAATGGAAAGGTGGTGGGAATATTTGGAGAAATACATCCTGAATTAGCAGACAACCACAAGCTCCCTAGTGGTTGTTGCCTCTTTGATTTTGAGCTCGAACAATTATTAACTGCTGCCAGTGCAAATAAACTTTTTAGCCCCGTATTTAAAGCCTATCCAACCGTGCCAGCGAGCGAAAGGGATTTGGCATTCGTTGTGTCTGAAACCATAGAGGCCAACCTCATACTTGGTTCAATGCGTAAATGGGGGGGTTCTCTTTTGGAAAATGTGCAGTTATTAGATCGATATACTGGCGCTCAAGTAGATCCTGGTTTTTGCAGTATAGCTGTGAGGCTTAGGTTTCGAGCTGAAGATTGCACATTAAGAGATGAGCAAGTGGAAGCACCTATGCTAAATATAATTGAATTGTTGCAAAAAACTTTTAACGCGAAGTTACGCGTCTAAGTAGAGCAACAGCCTCGCAATGGGTTGTTTGAGGGAAAAAATCTATTGGTTGAACAGAAATTAATTCCAATTCACCGCCGCTAGTGAGGCGAGCAAGATCCCTAGCCAATGTTGATGGATTACAACTTACGTATGCGATTCGTTCCGGTGGACATTCGTTGATAGTTGAAATTAAACGTTCGCTAAGACCCTTGCGAGGGGGGTCTAGTAAAAGCGCATCAGCTATTGGCAATAGTTCAGCAAGTTTTTCTTCCACCGACCCATTTATAAATTCTGCGTTTTCTAAATTATTAAGGCGAGCATTATCTTCAGCTCTTTCAATGCTTGCTTGGTGTTGTTCGATTCCAATTAACCTTGATCCGCCGCAAATTAATGGCAGGCCGAGGGTTCCAACACCGCAAAATGCATCAATCAAAACCTCACCACTTTTTAGTGCGAGGCCCTGCTGTAAAAGTGGGATTAGTTTTTCTGCTTGGGGGGTATGAACCTGAAAAAAAGTATCAAGGCCAATGGCAAAGCTGCATTCAGCAAATCGCTCTAGAAGCCATGGCCTTCCAGCGATTAGTTGCTGGGTGGGGCCAAGCAGGGTGTTTGTTGGTTTTGGTTGAGTGTTCAGCACAACACCCACTACTGCAGGCCATCGCTCTATCCATTCCTGAGCCAGCACATCAACCCCATCTAGAGGGGAACTTCTCACCACTAAACCCAGGAGTATTTCGCCACTGTTGGCGCCAATCCTCAAAACAAGATGTCGTAGTTCACCGCTGTGGCTTGCTTCGCAGTAAGCGGGCCAGCCACATTCTTCCAGATCCTGCTTAATTGGTGCAATAAGTGCATCGAGGCGTGGATCCAACACTGGGCAGTGATTCATATTCACTACATCGTGACTTTGACGTTTGTAGAAACCAGCCTTTATTCCATGGCTTGAGGGCTGGATTGGGATGATTGCCCGGTTGCGATAACCCAAAACCGCTTTTGCCGCGAGGATTGGCTGAACCTCTAATTCAAGGCCACCGATTCTTTTTAATGCTTGTTGAACTCGGCTTTGTTTCCAGTTTGCCTGCGCTGAATCATTCCAGTGCTGAAGGCTGCAGCCCCCACAATCACCAGCAAGGATGCAAGCAGGTAGGCGGCGTTCAGGTGAAGCACGCAACAATTTACGAATTTCACCGCGCACCATCCCTTTGGATGCTCCGGTGAGGCGAGCTTCTACCTGTTCACCAGGCAAAGCACCATTAACAAAGGCTATTTTTCCGCCTTCTTCACCGATGCCATCACCCTCCCCACTGAGATCGCGGATCTCAAGGGTGAGCAGATTTGGCTGGCTGGGATTTGTTTTCACAACACGACCATAAGTCGTGGCGTTACAGACCAAGGCAAAACAAACGATTTCGGCAGCTTGGTGGCCTGAGTTAGATAAGCTGAATTAGGCACCGGCACTGCGATGAGCGTTGTACGCGATCTGATCCTTCAAGCAGACGATGAGCTGCGTTACCCCAGTGGTGGCGAATTGCAATCGATGGTTGATTTCCTTAGTGGTGGAACTCAGCGCCTAAGGGTGGCAAAAATTCTGAGCGAGAACGAAGAAAAAATTGTTGCTGAATCTGCAAAGCAGCTTTTTAGTATCAAACCCGAATATGTGGCTACGGGGGGCAATGCCTACGGTCAGAAACAAAGGGCTCAGTGTCTAAGGGATTTTGGTTGGTATTTGAGATTAATTACCTATGGAGTTCTTGCTGGAAGTACCCGTTTCATCGAAAACACAGGGCTTATAGGGGCTAGAGAGATGTACAACAGCCTTGGCGTGCCCATGCAGGGAATGGTGGAAGCGATGCGTTGCATGAAGGTTGCATCGGTATCGCTTGTTTCAGCAGAAGATTCAAAATTATTGGAGCCCTATTTCAACTACTTGATCCAAGGCATGCAAACCAGCACCTAGGCTACAAAAATATCTGATCTAGTTAATCTCAAATAATTCACATTTAAAGACCTACGGCAAGACTTAGATGAGATTCGCAAGCCTTGGCTCAGCGGGTCTGCGGGCTTCTTGGCGTTATTTGCCTAAAATCTTGATTCCATGCATCCCATTTAAGAATCAATACAAGAATTAGAATAAGTCTTGGTTGCGATATATGAGATAACATTTAGATATTTTTGAGTACCTGTGATAAACACAGATACTCTGCAGAATTTTTGTAAGAAATACCCACTATTTGCAGTTGGTATTCACTGCGATCAAAGCTTTTTCCGAAGGCGCTGGACAAAAGATTGGACAGAAGCTTGCACAGAAGACGTAGGGGGTAGAAAGCAATCAATTACTTAAAGGGATCAATCCCATAAAGAGGACAAATAAAAAATTCAAAAAAAATCAAATCGCAAGTTGAAAATAAATAGTATTAGCAGTATTGGATGAGTCTTACTCTAAGTCTTATCTCAATTCCAGCTTGAGATCTATACGACAATGCAAGCGTTTTACAATGAAGTTGTTATTTTACAGATTTTATAAAGGTTTTAGATATCTTTGCTTGAGAAGTTGATATGCCTCATTAAGTCTTCTCAT
>Ga0247843_1000847_pt1 | contig 68409 bp, 65 predicted proteins | sample LaCruzMarch2017__FD_192420 | JGI IMG/M metagenome (GOLD analysis project Ga0247843, IMG submission 192420) | Freshwater microbial communities from meromictic Lake La Cruz, Castile-La Mancha, Spain - LaCruzMarch2017_8m | ecosystem: Environmental > Aquatic > Freshwater > Lake | place: Spain...
AGACCGTTCCAAACTGGAATCCACAACTCGAGGAATTTGTTCCTGTCGTGGAGGCCATGTTCACGCTGAGCTTCGACCATCGCGTGCTGGACGGCGGCGCCGCTGGCAGACTGCTCAAGCGCATCGCCGAGTTGTTGAACGCTCCGGAAACGCTTTAGGTCGCAAACCGCCAAGCCCCACGCTCGACGCCCGCGAGTTCTCCCTCCCTCAGCCAAACCACTCACTTTCGCCACATGAGAACCCTACACTCACGCATCGTAGCAATAGCGTTTTTGTCAAACACCCTGCTTCTGGTCGGTGGCCATGCGCAGCCCATCCAAGACGGCTCTGATCGGCAAAATATGAAATCTGTTTCGGCCAAACCTTCCGTCTCCATCACGGAAAAAAACGGCAAACGCCTCATTGAATCGAACGGAATCCCGAACCACTCGACAGGCCAATTTCCAAACCGTGGGAATCCCAACGCCATTTCCCCGCAAAACCACAAGCTGGAAATGCCCCTCCAGCCGGTGGAGAACTCCACTTTCACGGTCACTAAAAGACAACCGATCGGGGTCGCGGTGAATGGTGTCCTCTTCGAACCTGGAACGGCCGAGTTTTGGAAAAACAACCCCAACTCGGGCTGGCACATAGAAGCCATCGGCGGACTGCGCAATCTCGGCCTCGATCAAAATCTCGCACATGTTCAACCCACTGGCGCCTATCACTACCACGGGATTCCCGAGGGGTTGATCACCAAAGAAACCGCTTCCGGAAAAGAAATGATCCTTCTGGGATGGGCTGCGGATGGATTTCCGATCTACGGCCCGATGGCACATGCGGATGCCATGGCCCCCAAGAGCAATCTGCGCGTGATGAAGCCCTCCTACCGACTGAAACAAGGCCAGCGCCCCAGTGGGTCCATCGGCCCCGGCGGCAATTACAACGGGGATTACACAGAGGACTTCGAGTTCGTTGATGGTTCGGGCGACCTTGATGAAGCGAACGGTCGCCGCGGTGTGACTCCCGAATATCCGTCGGGAACATACTACTATGTGGCGACCGGGGATTTTCCCTTCCTGCCCCGAATGTTCAAGGGAACGCCAGATCAAAGCTTCTCAAGGACTAAGGGCGGTGGCCGGGGAATGAGAGAAAACAGGGGCGGCCAAGGCCCTCCTCCCGATTCCCGCCCGCCCGGTATGCGCCCGGCAGCTCCAGCAAATCGCTGACTTGTTGAGCGCTCCCGAAACGCTTTAGGCCGGTAACGCCCAGACCGTCTCGCCGCCCACGATGGTGCGGACGGCGCGGCCGCGCCAAGCGTGGCCGTGGAAGGGTGTGTTTTTGGAAAGTGAGGCCGATTGGGTTTTATCAAAAGTCCACTCCATCGCAGGGTCGATGAGCACGACATCGGCAGGCGTGCCGACTGAGAGCCTGCCGCGATCCAGCTTGAGCAACGATGCGGGCTCCGAGGTCAGGAGTGCGATGAGGCGGGGGAGGCCGATGGCCTCGCGTTTGTGAACAAGAATATCGTGAAAGATGGCAAACTCGGTTTCGAGACCCGTGATGCCAAAGGGAGCTTGATCGATTTCGACTTCTTTTTCGTAAGCCGCATGGGGCGCGTGGTCGCTGCAGAGGATCGTGAGTGTGCCGTCGGCGATGCCTTCGATGATGGCATCGATGTCCTCCTGCGTGCGCAGAGGCGGGTTCATTTTGAAATTGCTGTCGAAGGCGGCGAGCGTGGCATCCGTAAGCGCGATGTGGTGCGCGCAGACTTCGCCGGAAATTTTTACGCCACGGGCGCGGGCCTCGCGGATAAGACGCACGCTTCCGCTGGAGCTGATGTGTTGGCAGTGGATCGGCGAGTCGCAGAGTTCCGCGAGCATGATGTTGCGAGAGACGATGATCTCCTCACCGGTGCGCGGCCAGCCAGGAAGACCAAGCCGGAGGCTCCACTCGCCCTCGTGCATGATACCGTCGCCGACGATCGAGTAGTCCTGGCAGTGGTCCATGACGACGAGGTCGAACATGCGGGCGTATTCCACCGCGCGGCGCATGATTTCGTTGTTCTGAATGCAGTGGCCATCGTCGGTGAGTGCGACCACTCCGGCATTAAAAAGCGAAGCGATCGGAGCAAGTTCCTCGCCTTTCAGCCCCTTGGTGATCGCTCCGGTGCAGAAAACATTCACACAGGCTTCGCGCGATGCCTTTTCCTTGATCCAAGTGATCGTCGCGGCGCTGTCGGCCGAAGGATTGGTATTTGGCATGGCGACGACGGTAGTGAATCCTCCTACCGCTGCGGCGCGTGTGCCGCTGGCCATTGTCTCTTTGTGCGATTGGCCTGGCTCGCGCAGGTGGACATGGATGTCGATCAGACCCGGCGCTACGACAAGACCAGCGGCCTCAATGGTCTCGGTCTCCTTGCCCGGCATCGGTTGGGTGATCTTGCCATCGGCGATCCAAAGATCGGCGGTTTCATCGCGGCCGTTAGCGGGGTCGATGATGCGGCCGTTGGCGATACGGGTGTTTTTTTTCATGTGGGCACGCCGGCTCCTCCGGCGCAGGAGTAGAGGACAGCCATGCGGACGGCGATGCCGTTGGTGACTTGCTCGAGGATGACGCTCTGGTGGCCGTCGGCCACATCGCTGTCGATTTCCACACCACGATTGATCGGGCCGGGGTGCATGATGAGACAGGACGGCTTGAGCCTGGCAGCGCGGGCTTTGGTGAGGCCAAAGAGGGACACATATTCGCCAAGGCCGGGGAAGTATTCCTTGCGCTGGCGCTCGTGCTGGATGCGAAGGAGATTAATGACATCGATATCTTTCAGGATTTCATCGAGGCGGTGGGTGACACGGACGCCGAGTTTTTCAAAGCTTTTGGGGACAAGAGTTGACGGGCCGACGAGTGTTACTTTGGCGCCGAGCTTGAGAAGTCCGAAAATATTCGAGCGGGCGACGCGGCTGAACAGGATGTCGCCGACGATGGCGACATGAACTCCCTCGATACGGCCGAATTTTTCCCGGATGGTGAATATGTCGAGAAGGCCCTGCGTGGGGTGTTCGTGGGCGCCGTCGCCGGCATTGATGATGCTCGAGCCAAGGCGCTCGGCGAGAAACTGGGATGATCCGGGCGAGCTGTGGCGGAGGACGATGATGTCCGCTTGAAGGGCTTGGAGATTCAAGGCGGTGTCCTTGAGTGTTTCGCCTTTTTGAAGGCTGGATGCTGTGGCCGAGATGTTCACGACATCCGCGCTCAGGCGCATGGCTGCTACCTCGAACGAGGTGCGTGTGCGTGTGCTTGGCTCGACAAAGAAATTCACGAGTGTCTTGCCGCGCAAGGCGGGCACTTTTTTCAGACTGCGTTCGCCAACGCCTTTGAACGCGCGGGCGGTATCGAGAAGGAAGGCGATCTCGGCGGCGGTGAGCTCGTCGAGGCCTGTGAGGTCTTTGCGGGTCCAGATGCTCATGATTTGATGGCAACGACCGAGTCGGGCACACCGTCGAGATTTTCAAAGCGCACACGGATTTTTTCCTCGCGCGAGGTCGGAAGGTTCTTGCCCACATAGTCCGGCCGGATGGGGAGCTCACGGTGGCCACGGTCAATGAGCACGGCCAGTTGAATAGTCGAGGGGCGCCCGAATGAGGCCAAGGCATCAAGCGCGGCGCGCGCCGTGCGCCCGGTAAAGAAAACATCGTCGACAAGAACAAGCGGTCGGGAATCGAGGTCCACTGGAAGGTCAGTGACTTCGAGCGTGGTCACTTTGCCACGGATCGAGAGGTCGTCACGATGCATGGAGATGTCGATAATTCCTAAGTAAGGACTGACACCTTCGATCTTTGCAATGTGGTTGGCCAGGCGACGGGCTACCTCCACACCGCGCGTGGGTATCCCGGCCAGAACGATGCGCTCGGAGGATTCGTGTCGCTCGACGATCTCATGGGCCATGCGGCGGATAGCCTTTTCTATGGCTTCGCTCTCCAGGGCTATACTTGAGATTCTATTTGAAGGGTTGTGATCTGCGCTCATTTGTCCTTCGCGGCCTCACGGGATCGCTTTAAAGGGCAGGTTGCTTTTCAGGATGTAATTCCTGCGTGACTCCGCATCGTCCGGGAGCGGTTGGATCTCCAGCCCGATCGATATTTTAATATCCAGTCCAACAAAGCCTTTTCAAAGCCGATATCGCGGCCAATTTTCTCGCTTTCAATCCACTTGTGGCGCAAAATTTCATCTCGTTCGGCGAGAAATTCTTTATACAGGACTGAATTAGTCACCAAGTCTGTCGGTTCTGTTTGAGGAGGATTCATTGATCTTTCGTAGTAAATGGAGATTGGGTGGGGGTATTGTCAAATCTTATTAAGGAATCGGCTCTGACAAACCCAGCCCATGCAATGTTCATTCTTTTTAAAAAGGCGGGGGTTTTTCATTGGAGAGGCGGGGGGATTGCGGGAATGTAGGACACCTCGTGGACGACTTTTTTTCTCAAAAACTACTCGAAGTTCCGCCCGATACGCCGCTGGCCACGCGCATGCGCCCTCACACGCTGGACGAGTATTGTGGTCAGCAGCACCTTCTCGCACCGGGCAAGCTTCTACGGCGTGCGATCGAAGCGGACCGCCTCTCCTCGCTGATTCTCTTTGGCCCACCTGGAACCGGTAAAACGACACTGGCACAAGTCATCGCAGGCGCGACGGCCTCATCCTTTGAGTGCCTGAGCGGGGTCGAGAGCAATGTCGCAGATATCCGGCGTGTCGTTGCGGTTGCAGCTTCACGGCGGGGTAATGGAGGCCGGACGATTCTGTTTGTGGACGAGATTCACCGCTTTAACAAATCGCAGCAGGATGTGTTGCTGCCGGAGGTCGAGAACGGTGTGGTGCGTCTCATTGGCGCGACGACACAGAACCCATTTTTCAGCATCAACAGTGCATTGATTTCCCGCTCGCAGATTTTCGAACTGCTGCCACTGGCCGAGAGCGACCTCCTTATTTTGATGGAGCGTGCGCTCGGTGATGCCAAGCGTGGATTGGGGAGGATGCCCGTGCGGATTGACCCCGATGCCGCCGCTTTTCTTGCTAAGCTAAGCAACGGTGATGCACGAAAGTGCTTAAATGCTTTGGAAATCGCAGCCCTCACGACACAGCCTCAAGCTGATGGCTCCGTCCACATCGATCTTGCTGTGGCACAAGAGAGTATTCAGAAAAATGCCATCGTCTATGATGGCACGGGCAGCGAGCATTACGACACGATCAGCGCATTCATCAAAAGCATTCGAGGAAGCGATCCGGATGCCGCTATCTACTGGCTGGCGAAAATGCTCCATGCCGGCGAAGAAATCAGGTTTATCACACGACGGTTAGTCATTTGTGCCAGCGAGGACATTGGCTTGGCGGATTCCAACGCGCTGCTGGTCGCACAGGCGGCGGCGCAGGCGGTGGAATTCATCGGACTGCCGGAGGCAAATTTGCTGCTGGCCCATGCGACGCTCTATCTGGCCACCGCGCCGAAAAGTAACAGCGCAACCGTGGCGATCGGCAAGGCTTCAGACGAAGTGCGCGAGGGGAGGACGCTGGCTGTGCCCGAGCATTTGCGCGATGGGCACTACAAGGGCTCGGAACGCCTCGGCCATGGGAAAGGCTACCTCTACAGCCACGATTTTGAGGATTCCTATGTGCCCCAAGCCTATTTGCCGGAGGGACGCAGGTTTTACACTCCCACGGAAAATGGACTTGAAAAACGCATCAAGGAGCGTCTCGAGCACTGGCGCGCTCTTTTCGAGTCTCAGCAAAAACAGGGCGCTCGAAAGTCGTAGCGCCCTGCTTTAGCTTAATACAAAAAAGGTTTTCTTAGAGTGTTTTGCAGAATTCTTCGATGCGATCGAGACCCGACTTGATAACATCGAGGCTTGTTGCATAGCTGAGACGAATCGTGCGGTCATCGCCAAATGCAACGCCCGGAACGATCGCGACATTCGCCTTGGTGAGAAGACGGTCTGCGAAGTTTTGGGATTTTAGGCCAAGGGCGCTGATATTTGCCAAGACATAGAAGGCACCTTGTGGCCGAACCGCCGAGATTCCAGAAATTTGCGTGATTCGCTCGAACATGTATTGACGGCGTATGTCGAACTCTTCACGCATGTCCACAACACATTGCTGATCACCGGTAAGAGCAGCAAGGCCGCCATATTGGGCAAACGAGCACGGATTTGATGTCATGTGGCTCTGCATCGAATCAATCGCACGGGCGATTGGCTCGGGAGCTGCCAGATAACCAAGGCGCCATCCGGTCATCGAATAGGCTTTGCTGAATCCATTGACTGTGATCGTGAGGTCGTAAGCTTCGGGCGAAATCGAGGCTATGCTGATATGTTCAGCCCCGTCATAGGTGAGTTTCTCGTAGATTTCGTCGGAAAGGATAAAAATGTCCTCTTCAGCTGCGACCTCGGCGAGAGCTTTGAGTTCTTCGCGCGTGTAGATCGATCCAGTGGGGTTGCCGGGCGAGTTGATGATGATCATCTTCGTCCGAGGCGACATCGCATTTTCAAAATCCTCTGGCGTGATCTTCCAGTTGTTCTCCTGAGTGGTCTGAACAATAACAGGCTCGCCACCGACGAGGCGCACCATTTCAGGATAGCTGAGCCAGTAGGGGGCCGGGATGATCACCTCGTCGCCTTCATTCAAGACAGCGGCAATGGCATTGAAACACGAGTGCTTAGCTCCGCTGCTCACGACGACTTGGCTGGGCTTGTAATCAAGTCCATTATCTTTCAGAAATTTCTGGGAAATCGCTTGGCGGAGTTCAGGAATACCCGAACTGGGGGTGTATTTGGTGCGACCTTCTTGGAGCGCTTTTATGGCTGCTGCCTTGATGTGTTCCGGAGTATCCATATCCGGCTCGCCGGCGCCGAAACCGTAGACTTCGATGCCTTCGGCTTTCATGGCCTTGGCCTTGCTGTCGACGGCAAGAGTGAGGGATGGGGTGATTTGTTGAAGTCTGGTCGCTGTGTCCATGAAAAAAGAATTGTTTTGATTGCTGCCTCGCATTTGGAGGCGAGCGGCGCAAAGTATCGGTTTGCCGCCTCATGCGTCAACAAACAACTTTCATCGCCTCGCTCAGAGCCGATTCCTGTGTCTGCATAGTTCATGACATTGACCGCCACGTGGAAAACTGTGTAGCCTGCAACACACCATGAACCTGAACAACATCACTTCTCTCGTAACAGAACCCTCCACATCCAAAAACATCCTCACCAGTGATGTTGAACTCACGGGGACTTTGAAGTTCGAGAGCGAAATGATTTTCGACGGCAAACTTGACGGCGAAATCATCTCTGAAGGCACTCTGACTCTTGGAAAAAATGCCGTCATCAAAGGCGATGTTCGCACCAAGACCGTCATCATTCACGGCACAGTCAATGGTAATGTGACCGTGCAGGAACGCTGCGAGTTGAAATCTAATGCCGAACTCCTCGGCGACCTCAAAGCGATGCGTATTATCATCGAAGAGGGAGCCACCTTCATTGGCCACTCCGAAGTGACTCCGTCCAAAAACGCAGCCCGCAGCAGTGCCACCAAGCCCTCCCTTACAGAGGACGCGGCCTAAGGCCAGATGCCAAACCCACCGCCGAAGTCACCTTTCCGGTGTCCGGTCTGCGGTTTCGTGCAACTTGAGCCTCCTCACCTCATATCCACAAACTGCCGTTCTTGCGGAGCCCATTACTTGGCAACCACCGCAGGTGTCCGCGCTTCTGGAATCACAGAACTGCCGTCCTTCACGGGAAAAAAACTCGAAGCTGGCAAGCCCGTTCACTGCTTGAAATGTGGGCGCACCCACCAAGTGTCTCAGAAAGCCCAGAGCACCATCTGCCCTGGCTGCTACGCCCCGATCGAGTTGATCGAGGTGAATATCACTGCGCACTCGTCGCGGGCGGTAGACACGCGTGGCCTGCTGAAAATCGGAGCCAAGGGCTCGCTGGCAAATCCTTGGATCGTCTGCGGGTCAGCGCGCATAGAAGGTGCCTTCAGTGGCCACTTGCGCTGCGAAGGCGAAGTTCGCCTGAACATGCAAAAACCGTGCGCGGGACGGATCACGGCTGATTCTATCCTCGTGGAAAAAAGAGCCACTATCGAGTGCTCCCAGCCGCTGGAGGCCGACCACATCACGATCCAAGGCACATTGCGCGGTGCTATTCACTGCAACGGCATTCTCCAAATCTTGAGCGGAGGCAGCCTTGAGGGTCCAGTAACCTCCCGCGCCATGGTGGTCGAAAAAGGGGGCATCCATTTTGGGGAGTGCCGTATCCAACCGCCCGCAGCACCCGAGCCTGCATTGGAAGCTGCCCCGCCGGAGGAAATCTCCGCCGCCGGCCAGGCTTGAAACAATGCGGCGATCTCGCTGCGAACCCGGTCCTGAGGAGCGCGTCCGCCTCAAGTGCAGTCAGGCGCACCCCGCGCCCGACATGTTGTGATTCTACCGGCCTGCGGCCGCATTTTTCCAAGCCACCACGCGGGGCTCCGGGCAGAACGCCCGAGGGCGGGCGTGGTCCCCGAGCCGTTCGGCGCTGTGGGCGGAAGCCGCTCAGTAGGACTTCGCCCAGACCACGCGCTGGCGGCTGGGTTCGCCGCTGAACGGGCAGGTGCCCGCCTCCGGCGATTCGTCAAAGGGAATACAGCGGATAGTCACCTTGAGATCCGTTTTGATTTGTTCCTCGACCTTGGTGCTGCCATTCCAATGTGTGATGGCAAAGCCGCCGTGGATCTCAGGTTTTGCGGCATTTTGTGGCGTGAAGAATTTGTAGAAGTCCTCCTTCGTATCGATCTTCACCATGTTCGCATCGCGGAATTCGGTGGCGCGCCGCAGGAGCGTGCTCTGGATTTCCTCGAGCATGGCCGTGACTTGTTGAGGAATCTCCGCGAGCGGGAGAAATTCTTTTTCCTTCGGACCCTTGTCGCGGCGGGCGACAGCTGCGGTTCCCTGCGCGAGGTCGCGTGGGCCGATCTCAAGGCGAATTGGCACGCCCTTTTTGATCCACTCCCAGTTTTTGACACCGCCGCCGAGGTCGCGCGAATCGACATCCACGCCAAGCGGGGTGCCGTGGAAAACCACCGAGCGCAGGCTGGCAGCAAGATTTTCAGCAGCTTCGAGGATCGCGGCTTTGCCGTCCTCCTTGGGCGTGATCGGCACGATCACGACATGAGTGGCCGCGATGCGCGGAGGCACGACGAGTCCATCGTCATCCGAGTGCATCATAATAAGGGTTCCGATAAGCCGCGTGCTCACGCCCCAACTGGTCGTCCAGGCGTGCTCGAGTTGTCCCTCGCGCGATTGGAACTGAATGCCGGAGGCCTTCGAGAAATTCTGACCGAGAAAGTGGGAAGTTCCGGCCTGAATGGCCTTGCGATCCTGCACCATGGCCTCGATGCAATAGGTGCGCTCGGCGCCAGGGAACCGCTCGCCCTCGCTCTTCTCGCCGCAGAGAACCGGCACGGCAAGAAAGTCTCGCGCAAAGGTCTCGTAAACGCGAAGCATTTTCATCGTTTCCTCCTCCGCCTCGGCGCGGGTTTCATGCGCCGTGTGGCCTTCTTGCCAGAGAAACTCGGCAGTGCGGAGAAAGAGGCGGGGTCGCATTTCCCAGCGGACGACATTGGCCCATTGGTTAAGAAGGATCGGGAGGTCGCGCCAGGATTTCACCCAGCGGGCGTAGGCGGCACCGATGATAGTCTCGGAAGTCGGGCGCACAACAAGCGGCTCGCTGAGTTCCCCCGCTGGCACGAGTTTGCCATCGCGAAGTTCAAGACGGTGATGGGTTACGACCGCGCATTCCTTGGCGAAGCCTTCCACATGGGCGGCTTCTTTTTCCAAGTAGCTGAGTGGAATGAAGAGCGGAAAATAGGCGTTCTTGTGGCCGGTGGCCTTGAACATTCCGTCCAACACGGCCTGCATACGCTCCCACAAGGCGTAGCCCCAGGGCTTGATGACCATGCAGCCCCGCACTTCGGAGTTCTCAGCCAGATCCGCAGCGCGGATGACCTGTTGATACCATTCCGGAAAATCCTCCTCCCGCCTCGGAGAGACGGCCGTCTGTTGTTTATCACTCATGAGCGGCAAGGCCGTTTTTAGAAGTGGATCGCGTGGCCTTGCGAGGCGTGGGCGGCCTCGTGGATGGCTTCGCTCAAGGTCGGGTGCGCATGGATCGTGGCGGTGATTTCCTCGTAGGTCGCCTCCATGGTGATGGCGAGACCGAGCTCGGCTATCATTTCGGTGGCATCGGCGCCGATGATGTGTGCCCCAAGGATTTCGCCGTGTTTCTCACCGACGAGAAGTTTCACAAACCCCTCGCTCTCGCCGACCGCGAGCGCCTTGCCGCTGGCCATGAACGGGAACTTGCCGACCTTGAATTTGAGTCCTTTTTCCCCTGCGGCGCGCTCGGTGAGACCGACGCTCGCGACCTGCGGCTGGCAGTAGGTGCAGCCGGGGAAGACGGTGACTTTTTTCGGCTTCTTGCCGGCGAACATGCCTTCCACGCACTGAACGGCTTCGTAGCTGGCCACATGGGCGAGCCATGGCGGCCCGATGATGTCGCCCGCGCCGTAGATGCCTTTGACACTGGTTTCGTAGCTGTCGTTGGTTTTGAGATAACCCTTGGCATCGGTCTCGAGCTTCACGCCTTTCGGCATGAGAGGTGAAACGCCGATCGCCACCAGGGCGATGTCGGCCTCGAGCGTTTCGGTGGCCTTGCCACTCACCATGAGGCGCAAGCCTTGGTCTGTCGCCTCGGCCTTGTCGACCTTCGTGCCGGTAAGAAGTTTGATGCCCTGCTTGGCCAGAGATTTTTCCAGAGTCTGGCTCACCTCGGTGTCCTCGACCGGGAGGATGTTTGGCATCATTTCCACGACGGTCACTTTCGACCCAAAGGCATTGAAGAAATACGCGAACTCGATGCCGATGGCACCCGCTCCGATAATGATAATTTCCTTCGGCTGCTTGTCCAAAACCATGGCCTGACGGCTGCCGATGACGCTTTTTCCGTTGAACGGGAAGCCCGGCATCTCGCGAGTGACAACGCCCGTGGCGATGAGAATCTTTGCCGCTTTGTGCTCTGCCTTTTTGCCATCCTTGTCGATGACCTCCACGACTCCCGCCTTCGGAATCGAAGCCTCGCCACGGATGTAATCGACCTTGTTTTTCTTCAAAAGCATCTCGATGCCGCCTGCGAGGCGGTCGGCGACCTTACGGCTGCGGCCGATCACTTTGTCCCAATCGTAAGACAAGCCTTCGACCTTCAAACCAAAGTCGCCGGCATGGTTTTTGATCGTCTGGTAAACTTCAGCATTCTTGAGAAGCGACTTGGTGGGGATGCAACCCCAGTTCAGACAGGTGCCGCCAGCGCGGTCCATTTCAACCACCGCCACCTTTTTTCCGAGTTGTCCCGAACGAATGGCACCCACATAGCCTGCAGGTCCTCCGCCCACCACGATCAAATCATAATCAGCCATAGTTTTTAAAATTGAGGACCTCATACTGATGAGATTCCGCAGGGGTTGCAAACCCAATGCAGGCCTTTTTTGCAATTGACTTGCATGACAGGCGCGAGTCAATTTCATTTTTTATGATGAGACTACTGATTGCTACCGCCTTTTTGACATGCTTGGCCTTTGCCCAAGGCGAGCCGCTTCGCGTGGCCTCGCTCAGCACGGTGATGGCTGATCTGGCTCGCGACATCGGCGCCGAGCGTGTGGAGGTGACCGAAATCGTCAAACCCGGAGTCGATCCCCACATTTACGAACCCACGCCGGGGGATCGAAAAACCATCGCCAAATCCCAAATCCTCCTCGCCAGCGGCCTTGGCTTTGAAGGCTACCTCGACAAGTTGCGTCCGAGTCTGGAAAAAGCCGGCGTCCGCCTCGTTGTGGGTGGAGATGTCGTCAAACCGATTGAGGCGGCGTGTGAAGGACATGCGGATCACGACCACGCACACAGCCATGGCTCGGCCGATCCTCATTGGTGGCACAGCATTTCGAATGTGCAGGCGGTGGCGGCGCAGATATGCGACGCATTCGTCGCCGCCGATCCCGCAGGCAAGGCCACCTACGAGGCAAATGCTAAAAAGCTCCAGAGCCGCCTTGCCGTCCTGTCCAAATGGGTCCGCCTCCAACTCGCAGCCCTCCCCAAAGCAAATCGAGTGCTCGTCACCTCCCACGAGGCGCTGGGGTATTTTGCAACGGACAACGGCTTCGAGATTTTTGCTGTTCAGGGCGTTTCGACATCCGACCAGCCCTCCTCGCAAAAAATGAAGCGTCTCATCGGAGAAATCAAAGCCCGGAATGTCAGAGCCATCTTCGCTGAAAATATCGAGAATCCCAAGGTGCTCGAGCAAATCACCAATGAGACCGGAGCCAAACTTGGCGGCGTGCTCTATGCGGATGGACTCGGCAACGGTCCTGCGGCAACTTATGAAGGCATGATGAAAACGAATGTCTCTACCATCGTGGAGGCGCTGAAATAAGCCGTGCGCGGTTTCCCGCTCCTGCGGCTGTTCCTGGTAGGCGCCGGCCTCGTTCTTCTTGGCGCGCCGGTTTGTTTGCTCACGCAGCCCCTGCCTTCATCGCCGCCTCTCGCCTCTGCGCTGATCGAGCCTGAAAGACTGGCCGTCTACGAGGTGCTTCTCACCGCCTCCGCAGCGGCTCGCTTGACAATCCGCGTTGCCAACCAGCCCTCTGTGCAATCCTCAGTCCCCGTGACTTCGCTCACGGCCTCTTTCACGATGAACGCCGCCGAACCGGAGGACCTCGCCGTCTTTGGAAACTTCGATCCCACCGCTGGAAACTCCGCCCTGCGCGTGGAAGTCCGCCTCGCGGGAAAAACCCTCGCCGAAGCAACCTTCTGGGGAACGGGTCTTGTGGAGGATGTGGTAACCCTTCCGAAGCCATGAGCCACAAACTCCACCTTGAGGATGTCACGGTGAGCTACAACCGGATTCCAGCCGTCCACCATCTCAGCGCCACCCTCTCGTGCGGATCCTGCGTCGCACTGCTCGGGCCCAACGGCGCCGGCAAGACCACGCTCCTCAAGGCCATCGCCGGATTGCTGCCCCTCGAAACCGGCCGCATCGAGTTTCGCGGACACCAACTCGAGGGCACATCCGGCCGCGAGATCGCCTATGTGCCGCAACGCGAGGCGGTGGACTGGGATTTTCCCGTCACGGTGCGCGGACTCGTCGAAATGGGGCGCTATCCCGCACTCGGAAAATGGCGCCGCTTCGGTGCCGGCGACCACGCTGCCGTCGAGGAGGCCCTGCACATTTGCGATTTGGAAGACATCGCCGATCGCCAGATTTCCGCCCTTTCCGGCGGGCAGCAACAACGCGCCTTCCTCGCACGGGCCTGGGCGCAGAAAGCCGATATCTACCTGCTCGACGAGCCATTCACCGGCCTCGACCGGAATGCGGTGGAGGCCTTCGCTCAAGCCATGCGCCGCCTGCGCGAGGCCGGCAAACTCATCATGGCCTCGCACCACGATCTCAAAAGCGTGGAGGCCCTCTTCGACCACATCCTGCTCCTCAACGGCGAACTCGTGGCATGCGGCCCCACTGCCGAGGCCTTCACCAAAGAAAACCTCGACCGCGCCTACGCCATGCATGTTTTCAGCGGGCACGCGCACCATCATCACCCATGAACTGGATTCTCGAACCCTTCGAATACGACTTCATGCGTCGCGCCCTTCTGGCCTGCGTGCTCGTGGGCTTCACCAACGGATTCCTCGGCGCATTCGTCGTCATCCGCCGCCTCGCCCTCATGGCGGACGCCCTCTCCCACTCGCTCCTGCCCGGCCTCGCTGTGGCCGCAATCCTCGTCGGTCTGTCCCCTCTCGGCCTTCTTTTCGGCGGTCTCCTCGCAGCCGTCTTCGTGGCGCTCGGGGGACACCTCATTTCCCGCAGTTCCAGAGTCAAAGAGGAAACCGCCATCGCGGCACTCTACATCGTCGCCTTTGCGATCGGCATAGCCCTCATCAAATACGCCGGAGTCAAAGTGAGCCTCGACCATTTCCTCTTCGGAAACATTCTCGGCGTCGGTGACAGCGACCTCTGGACGAGTTACGCCATCACCTGCGTCGCCATGCTCCTCCTCGTGGCCTTCCAGCGCCCACTCCTCCTCACTATCTTCGAAGCCTCCGTGGCAAAAACCCAAGGCATTCCAGTAGGGATGCTGCTCGGAATGCTGATATTATTAATCGTCTTGGCCATGGTTTCATCCCTCCAGGCCGTAGGAGTCTTGCTCTCCCTCGGCCTGCTCATCCTGCCGGCCGCCACCATCTACCTCCTCAGCGATTCCTTCGATGTCATGCTCTGGGGAGGTGCCGCACTGGGAACCTTCGGCGGTGTCGTAGGTCTGCTCGTTTCCTTCTGGGCCAACATCCCCTCCGGTCCAGCCATCGTGCTCATCCTCGGCCTCCTCTTCCTCCTCGCCTACCTCTTCAGCCCCCGCTACGGCATCATCTCCCGCCACTTCAAGCGCCGCCACCTCCACGACGAATCCCTCGAACGATGGGAAAAAAAGTAAGCCACTTGAGAGACGATAAACTCAGCCCATGCTAACCCGCTGGGCGAGCAAGGCAGCGCCCCCGTCTTCTAGGCACCCATCCACGCTTGCAAGCGTCTTTTCAGGTTTTTTCGAGAGTCTTCGATATACTGAAAACGATGGGCGCAGGTGTGGAGCCACGGCGCTCAGAAAGCCCTGCTGTGTTCAAAAAAGGCGATGCGGTTATGCGAGATTTTAGGGTGTGGGCGTAGGAGTCGGAGTCGGGGTGTAGCCGGGCACACCACGATTAGAGAGGATTTGGCCGATGAGGTCGAGGGCGCCGGCGCTGTCCAGGCTGCTGTTGTTGGCTTGCTTGGTGAGACGGGAGTCGTAGGTGGCGGTTGCTTTGCTGAAGCCTGCATAGCCATACTCGAAGGAGGTGGCGGTGCTGTTGCTTGTGGTGGCATTTCCTTGGGCACCGCTGGAAAGGAAGTAACCTCTTAATTTTTTGGCGAGATCTGAGCGCTGTTCTCCACCGATATTGCTGTTCGACTCGATGTTGCCGACGACTTGCAGCGAAGCATTGTCTGTTCCCGAGGACGCTCCATACAGCACGGCATGGTCGTAGCCGGAGTAGTCCAGAATCGTTTGGTAACTGCCGGCCACAAGCCCGGCGCTCTGGTAGTAGGTGAAGGTGTTTGGGTCCGTGAGAACGATCACCGATGAAAAGGTGGAGGCTGCCAGATCGACAACCAGATAGCCCTTGTCGAAGAAAGTGTAGTTCACGCTGGGACCTGTTTTATCCAAGGAGAGTTGGTAGATCAGAACCTGGGCTTTCGCGGAGCTGGCCAGTAAGACGATGCTCGCGAGAAGGGAGAAAAGAACACACTTTTTCATATTTTTTACGATAATCTTGGAGCTGGGGGCGGTCAATTCATTCGCCTACTGGTTTTTCTTTTGAAATGGAGAAGGCATTCACTGCCCAGAGGGTTTATTTCTACCAAACGGAACTCGAGTGGCCTCGGTAAAAAGTCCCCCGGGAGTCCGGTGAGCGTGGGTGCGGCGGCTCCGCCGAAGAGGACGGGGGCCAGAGTGAGGTGAATCTCGTCGAGGAACCCGGTAGCGGCGAGGGAACGCAGGAGGGCGCCTCCGCCCTCGCAGACGAGGGACTTCACCCCATACTCGGCGCGCAGCATCGAGAGGGCGGCGGGGAGCGGGACGAATGCGGATTCGTAAAGGTGTAGGTCGCAGAGTGGGGCGAGGGTGGCGCGGAGTTTCTGCGGCATGCGTGTGGTGGAAAGAATGACGATCGGTGAGCCGGTGTGCTGGAAGATTTTCCAGAGAGGGTCGATTTTCCCCGCATTGCTGATGACTACGCGCAGGGGCTCGGGCGGGAGACCGCGCTGGACGCGGGCGGCGCGGAGTTTTTCACTCGAAATCCTCATCGACATGGTGTCAGCGGACACGGTGCCGCGTCCGGCGAGGATGGCATCGTGCCGAGCGCGGATTTCGCCGAGGCGGGCCTTGTCGGCCGGGGATGTAAATTGAGAGGGTGTGAGGTTTTTGGTGCTGATCTTGCCATCGGCTGTCATGGCAAAATGGGCGTGGATTTTCGGCCTCATGCCTCGGGTGGGCGTCCGGCTTCGATATTTTGCTCGACGCGTTTTTCGAGTTCTTTGACGGACTGCTCGATCTCGGCGACGGAGGCGTGCTGGGTGGAGCGGTAGGCGAGATAAATAGCGCCGCCGATGAGGCTCCAGAAGACCTGCATCATGAATCCGGAAAGAGAGACGAGGGTAGCGATGGGCTCTGGGGTGGCATAGAGCGAGCCGAGGATTTTGATAAAGAGGCCTTCACGGAGCCCCGCCCCTCCGACGCTGATGGGCAATGCGGTGACAGTCGCCACGATGGGCATCACACAATAAATACTAAGCAGGCTGAGCCCGGCTGCAAAGGCCTTCGCCCCGAACCAGAATGTGGAGAACATGAGGAGGTGGGCGGGGATCGAGAGTAGGAATGCCATGCCCACGGATTTCCCGGCGCGCGCGTATTCCACGAAAGCGCCAGCGGCCTCGGCGATTTTGTCACGCGCGGGAAGCCAGTGGGGGAGCCTTGTCGCGAGGTCGAAGCGTCCGGTGAGCCAAGCCACAAGAATGAAGCCGATCGAGCCGCCCAGGATCACGGCGGCAGTGGCAATGCCGTAGCGGGTTACTTCATGTTTCATGAGATCATCCCAGCGGAGAAGGATGACTACGGTGGAAACGGCAGCCAGGGCCAGAACGCCAACCACCCGGTCGATAAAAACACTCAGGAGTGCGCCGGCTTTTTTGTCCGGAGCCTCGCGCATGATGAGAAAAATTTTGATAATGTCCCCGCCTGTGGAGCCGAGCAAAAAGAGGTTGAAAAACATTCCGATCAGAAGGATGCGCAGGCTGCGCCAGTAGGAAATGACGATGCCTTGGACCTCCAGAAGAATGAGCCAGCGCTTGGCTTGGAGGAGGAGGCCGCCGCCCAGCGCGGCGAGCCCTGGCACGAGCCACCAGTTGTTGGCGGCTTCGAGTGCGGCGAGGAGTTTTTGGTTTTGATCGGGGTTTCGAAAAATCCACCAGAGGAGACCGATGGTAATGACGACCTGAATGGCCGTGAGCAGGTGGCGTTTCATGGATTACTTGAATTTTTTATTCCACTCCTGTGCGGCCTTCAGAATATCCGCCGCCTCAGTGCGCGGGGACATTTCCAAAATGGTGGCGCACTTTTGAGGAAGAAGAGGAACGAGTTTGTCGAAGGGCGTTTCGCCGGTGAAGGGTGGGCAGTGGTCGCGGAAGGGCGCGCGGGTGTCGTGGATATGGCAACCGATGAGGCGGGGGGCCATCTTCTCGAGGTGCTGGGCATGGTCGATGAGGCCCATGTTGTGCTTGATCTGGGCATGGCCGAAGTCGTGCCAGTAGCCGGAGTGTGCGGGATCGAGGCGTTGAAGAAACTCTGGAAAATCGCGCTCGGAGGGGACGGCTTCGTAATACTCGCGATTCTCGATGCCGAGCTTCACTCCCCGCTTCCCGGCGCAGGAGACCGCTTCGTGGAGGAGTTCCAAAACGCGGGCATTGTGGAGCGCTGCGACTTTTTCGCGCGCTTGGACGGCGTCGAGTTTCCGGGCGATGAATTCGCGGGAGTAGATTTTTCCCTGCTCCACCATTTTGCGCAGGGGCGCAGTGAGATTGAGGGAGCGGATGCGTCCTGTGTGGACGACAACAAAGGGGGCCCCGAGTTTTTCGGCCCACTCGATGGTTGAAAGTGTGAGCCTCAGCGCCCGGTCGCGGTCTTTCGAGCGGTGGGAGGTGAACTCGTAGCAATCCGGCGAGTCGGTGAGGACCTCCACCGGCATGGGAAGAAAATTGTGAACGCTGGAGATGCTGAACTTATGGCGTTCGCGGGCTTGCAGCACGCCCTCGAGCTGCGAGGAGCGGATGCCATGACTCAGCTCGAGAGATTCAAAGCCGAGGGATAGGATTTCCTCCACCATGACGCGACCGTCCTGGTGCCGCCAAGAGTTCCAACAGGTGGACAGCGAGAGTTTCATTTCAGATCAAGCACAAAGGACGCGTTTTACTGTTTCGATACCGGAACCCAGGGCCGCTTCTATGCTGGCTCCCCGTTCCCAGTCGCCGCAAACATAGACATGTTGAGGAAGATCGGGGAAGGGATTCCTCGCGGCGAAACCGGGCGGTTGATCAGGAACAGCGTAGGGAACATGGATGGTCTCAAGGTGCTCCAGGGAGCCCGCCGCGTGGGGAAAACACCCGCCGATCTCGTGTGCCGCCGCATCGGCAAGCTCTTTCCCAGAGAGGTCGCCGCCGTCCAGAATGGTGGCCGAAATCAAATGCCAACCAGTCGGAGCGAAACCGGGTGCGATGTTTGTGATCTGAACAAAATGGCGCACCCGGCGAGTTGCGCCTTCTGGCAGGACGATGCGCGGTTGCTTGTAAAGGGAAGTTTGAGTTTTGAAATAAACAACAGTCACACTCCGCGCCGGCGATGGGGGAGGCAGGCGCAGGAGTCGGCAGAGGGAGGGATGGTCCAGCGCAAGAATGATTTTGTCCGCGCTCACCACCTCGCCATTTTCCAAAACAAGCCCGCGGGGTTCGTGGGTAATAGCGGTCACGCGTCTGTTGAGGTGTATTGCGGAGGGTGGCAAGCGGGAGGCCAGCGATTCCGGAAGCGCCTGAATGCCCGCGGCAGGAATCCACGCGTGGCCGGTGATAAATTTTTTGAGGTAGTAGAGGAAAAGCCCGGCGCTGGTCGCAAGGTCATTGTCGAGCAACACCCCGCCGAAGAAGGGTTGGGCGAACCGGGTGAAAAATGACTTCGAGAAGCCGCGTTGATTCAGGAAGGCACGCGTCGAGCGATCGTCCGGCGATGCGCAACGAGCCAGAAGCTTCGCGCAGGGCGTGAGGAGCAGTTCCAAACCCAGCCACGCCAATCGTATTTTTTCACCGATGGAAAACGCCGGAGTGAGGAGCGCGGAAAAGGGATTTTCAAACGGGCTTCCGAGGTGCGTGAGGCGACACCCGTCGTGTAGCAATGCTCCCGATTCAAACCTGCAAGGGCGCAGCAATGAAATGTCGCAAACAGACGCAACCGTTTTGTAGGAGCTGAGTATGACTTGAAAGCCGTGATCCAGAGTGAACCCGTCTTTCTTTGAAGTGCGCTGGCGACCGCCTAAGCAGGAACTCGCCTCGAAAAGAGCAAAAGTTTTACCCGCTCTTTGAAGCTCAACGGCACACGCAAGGCCCGACAGTCCGCCTCCAACAATGGCAATCATGCCGCGAACCTAATAGACCTGCCGCAAAAGAAAACGCGATTCGCTCTTGCGGCAGGGTCTGCGTAGTTATTTAAGCGAGCGTATTAGGCTGGCTGTATTGCGGAGCTGCTGCCCCATACTGTGCGTTCGCATGCGTCGCTGGCTGCTGAACCGGCGATGTGGGATTCAGGTATCCTGGCGTGAAGGGTGCGTGAGCAGGGTTGGCGGAAAAATTTGTGTATCCCCGATCGCGCAAAAAAACCAACAAGGCGCGTCTAATGAGGGTGCTTATTTTCCGATCGCCTTCAGCGATGGCCGCGCGCTCAGCTGCGTTGAGTTCGTCGTCTGTCAGCCGCACTGTAATGCGCTGATCCATTTTTTGGTCGTTTATCATATTATTTGGCAGTTATTATACTTGTAAGGAACTAGACCGAAAATTGATGACTGAAAAGCAGTCTCTAATATCGGGCTTCCAGCATATTATTCCGATCATTCGGACTTGAACGCAAGCTTGTTTTTATAGGGTGATGCACCCATGGGACCACGGCAGCTCCCGACCACAAGAAACGGCCCACCTCACAGAAAAAAGAAAAGTCACTTTTTTATCACAAAAAAGAGCGTGCATTAGGCGGGGGTTTTCATGTAGCGCGACAGCTCGTGATTCGTTTTAGTTATAAACCATCGGGAACTCCACCGGGGACACTGAGTCCCCCGCCGGGCGCTTCGGGACCTGCGAAACTGCGTTTGATCCAGTATGACGCCGACACATTGATGGACGAGGAGTTCGATGACTGGGACTCGCTGATCGCAAAATATGATCCTGCAAAAGTGAACTGGATCGACATCGAGGGTTTGGGCGATGTGACTCTACTGGAGCGGGTGGCGGAGCGTTTCGGCCTGCACGCGCTTGCGGTGGAAGATGTCTTGAACACAACGCAGCGGCCCAAAATCGAGTCCTTTGAAAGCCACTTCTTCATCGTGAGCGAGATGATTTATTTTCAGGAGGGCGATGAATTGTGCTTCGAGCAGGTGAGCCTGTTTCTCGGAGAGTCATTTTTGATTACGATCCAAGAGGCAGCAGGACATGATGTTTTCGAGGCGGTGCGAAAACGCTTAAAATCCGGACGGGGATATTTGCGCCGCATGAAGCCCGATTACCTTGCCTATGCACTGCTGGATGCCACCGTAGACCAGATTTTTCCCGTGCTCGAATCCGTGGGCGACAGTATCGAAGAAGTCGAGGAAGAGTTGCTGGAAAAGCCCATGAGAAGCAGTTTGAGGAAGCTCTACGAGGCGAAGCGTCTTTTACTGGCACTGCGTCGGGCCGCTTGGCCTCACCGGGAGATTTTCAGCACCCTCATGCGCGACGACTCCGGTCTCGTGGCACGCCCGACGCAGGTGTATGTGAGGGATTGCTACGACCACATCACGCAAATCATCGACATCATCGAAAGCTACCGTGACCTCAGCGCGGGATTGATGGATCTTTACTTGTCGAGCGTGGGATTTCGCACCAATGAAATCATTCGGGTGCTGACAATTGTTTCTGTTCTTTTCATTCCCTTGACCTTTATCGCCGGAGTTTACGGAATGAATTTCAAGACGGATTTTCCCGCCAACATGCCCGAGCTTTCTTGGCCCTTTGGCTACGTTTACTTCTGGGCGTTGTGCACTTTAATCGTGGGTGGGATGCTGGCCTACTTCAGGCGAAAGCGGTGGTTTTAAGTGAGCTCAGCGCAATTGAGCGAGGATCACAAAGCAACTTACGGTTTCTTTGACTTCGGATATTCCCTTGGTGACAGATTTTTTCTTTGCAACGGTGGTCCGCACGGCAATAACGCGCGGCGCACCAAACGAAAGGGGCGCTGAGCCGCTGTAAGTGCGGCTTGAGAACCGGCGTAGACCGGCATCCACTCCTTCGGAGAGTCCGATTTCCAACCGGAGCGAATGATTTTTGAATGTTCCCGCAATATCTGCACGGGAGTTGCCAAGGCGTGTCGAGGAAGCGAGTTGATCCGTGGATGGCAATGACTGAAAAAAGACAACCCTGCCGCCTTGAAGAGCAGGCACCTTTGTAACAGTGCGGTCAGCATTTGTGATTTCGGCGAGGTTCACGCCCTCGAGCGCGGCGTTGAGTTCGATAGCGGTTTTTACTTCTGGAAATTGAACAAGAGCGAGGTCAATTTGACCTGCGTATGCGATGAGCGTCTGAAAAAAGACTAAAAGGGCGGTGAGGCGAAACATGACTCCCGATTTATTCCCGCCTGACAAATTGGCAATGAGATTTTCCTGGACCACACATGACAACGAGCCTCGTAGCGCCCATTCCTGGACGCAGGATGAGTGCCGCGCAGTGGTCGCCTGCATCCACGGAATGAACGGCTCGGGCGAGCAATTCCATCCCCTGCCGGCACGGATTCCCGGCTACGCATTCCACGCGCTTGATCTCCGCGGGCAGGGCAGCGACCACATAGGCGCACGACGCGGTGCGGCGCTGGAATTTGAAATGCAGATGCGCGATATAGCGACTTTTGTTTCCGCTTTGCGGAAAACCTATACGGGTCTTCCGGTTTTTCTCATGGGTGAAAGCATGGGTTCGCTTCTTGCGGCGGGCTTTGTGGGGTGGGCGAGCAGAAGAGGCGAGTCCCGCCATGCCGTCGATGGGGTGGTTTTATCTGTGCCAGTGGTTGGCCTGAAGCGGCCAGTGCCAGGATTTTTGAGATGGATTTTACGCCGTGCGGCAAGTGTCGCGCCAAGTATCAGGCTCACGCCAAGTCGATTTGTGAACGGAAAATCCATCGCTCCGCCACTGACAAGGGATCGCGCCTACCAGGATGAGCTGAGTAAAAAGCCGCATCACATCAAAGGCTTCAGTTTACGATTTTTGGTTGAGCTTGAAAAAATGATCCATGACAGCGCCTCATTGGCAGCGGGCATCAATGCGCCGACGCTGGTCCTCGCCGCCGGCAAGGACTGCTTTGTAAGGTCTTCGCAGATCGAGTCCTGGTTTGAAAAAATCCCAGCTGTGGACAAAACGCTGTGCCACTATCCAGAGGCCTACCATCTCCTCTGGCATGATTGGGATCGCGATCTTGTGGTGTCGGACATCGCAGCATGGCTCGAAAAACGGACACCCGCCTGAGGAAGTGTCCTTTTGCCCTTGAACCCGCTCACATCTTCATCGAACGATCGGAGCATGCTCATCGACACACACGCCCACTTGGATTATCCGGACTTTGAAAACAACCTGGAGGAAGTCATCATGGCCGCCCACAGCGCCGGTGTGGAGCGTATCATCACCATTGGAACATGCCTCGAGAGCAGCCGCCGGGCTGTTGCGCTCGCGGAGAGGTTCGATGGCGTTTATGCGGTTGTGGGACTCCACCCCACCTACGTCAACGAGGAATCGGAAGGCTGGCTGGAAGGCATCCGCGCGCTTGCATCTCACCCGAAGGTCGCCGCTATCGGAGAGACCGGCATGGATTTCCATCGGCTGCCCTCCGAGGCCCTCGCATCCAGTGCGGGCATCAGCGCTTTGCAGGCGGAAACAGCGAATGACACTCAAGCGGCGATTATGGATGGAGCCTACCAAGCCGCACAGGCGGAGGCCTTCGCGGCCCAACTCGACCTTGCGGCGGAATTCGGCCTCAACGTCGTCATCCACCAACGCGATGCGTGGAATGACACGGTGGATATTTTGAAGGCCTACACAGGCCGTCTTCGGGGTGTATTCCATTGCTTCGGCAACACGCCGGATCAGGCTCGAGAGATTCTTGCGCTCGGCCACCTTGTTTCCTTCACCGGCATCGTCACATTCAAAAATGCGGCACTTGTGCGGGATGTTGTCGCCGCAATTCCCATGGATGCCTTCATGGTCGAGACCGACTGCCCCTACCTCGCACCCGAGCCGCAACGGGGCAAGCGTTGTGAGCCTGCCCACACTCGGCTTGTCGCCGAGAAAATCGCTGCACTGCGTGGCGCAACACTCCAAGAAATTGCCGATGCCACCACGCGAACTGCCGAAGCCTTTTTCAGGCTCTAAAATACGGCGGGAACCTTGATTTGCCGATTGCATTCGAGCAGGCGCTTTCACAGGATAGCCTAACTTCCGATTTATGAGCCAACCCAACGCACTCGACCAACTCAAGCAATTCACCACTGTCGTCGCCGACACGGGCAATTTTGAAAGCATTCGCGCCTACGAACCGCAGGATGCCACCACCAACCCCACGCTCATTTTCAAGGCGGTCCAGCAGGCGGAATACAAGCCTCTTCTGGAAAAAGCCATCGCCGACAACCGCAACTCCTCGCTCAGTGGTTCCGCCTTGCACCGCAAGGTTATCGACGACCTTCTCATCGCCTTCGGACGCGAAATCCTCTCGATTGTGCCAGGCCGCGTTTCGACTGAAGTGGATGCCCGGCTTTCTTTTGATGTCGAAGCGACGGTCGAGAAGGCCCGCTACCTCATCGGCCTCTATGAAAAACTTGGCACAAAACGCGAGCATGTCCTGATCAAGATCGCAGCGACATGGGAAGGCGCGCAAGCCGCAGCCATCTGCCAAAAAGAAGGCATCAACTGCAACCTGACGCTTCTTTTCTCGCTTCCTCAGGCCATCGCCTGCGCGGAGGCCGGCGTGCGGCTCATCTCGCCATTCGTTGGCCGCATCTACGACTACTACAAGGCAAAAACTGGCAAGCAATATGTCGGTGCCGAAGACCCGGGCGTGGAATCGGTGCAGAAAATTTTCACCTACTACAAGAAGTTCGGCTACACCACCCAAGTCATGGGTGCCAGCTTCCGGAACACCGGCCAGATTCGCGAGCTCGCCGGCTGCGATCTCCTTACGATCGCTCCCGATCTTCTCCAGGAACTCAAGGATTCCTCAGACCCTGTGACCCGCAAGCTGGACGCCTCCGCAGCGGCTGCTAACGATGTTGAGAAGATCGCGATGGACGAAAAAACTTTCCGCTGGATGCTGAACGAGGATGACATGGCCACGGACAAGCTCGCGGAAGGCATCCGTAAATTCGCGGCTGACATCGTTCAACTTGAACAAATCATCGCAAAGAGTTTCTAACCCCAGATGTTAAAAACAAAACTCCTTGCGCTCTTCGTTGTCGCCCTCACTGCCACGGCCCCTCTGCGCGCCACGACCCGTGCGACGGATTATCCTGGTTCCGTGACCATGCTCATGGAGTTGCCAAGCGTCCGGTCGGATCTCGGTCTCGGCCGTGACCAAGCCGCCAAGCTCAATGACCTCGGTCGTGAGCTGAAATCCCGCTCCCAAAGCCTCCTCAAAGTGCGCTCCAGCGAAACAAGCGGTCTCACCACCGACCAGAGACTTTTTGCACTCATTGATGGCAATAACGCGCAAGCCTTGGCGCTCTTGAGCCCAGTGCAATTCGCACGCTTCAGTGAAATCCAAAACCAGATTCTTGGCTACAGCATGCTGGTTTCCCCGCAAATCCAGAAGCAACTCCGGTGCACGAACAGCCAATCTGCTTCCATCGAGGCTCTGCGCATACGCGGACTGGAATTCGTCTCCGAAATGAACCGCTCGTTTGGTTCCGGTGTCATATCGCACAAAAACCGCGTTGAAATCCTGCGCGACTACCGCAACCGGCAGGCAGAGGAGATGAAGCTTCTCCTTTCTCCCGCCCAGCGAAAGGCTTTTGCCGCGCTCTGTGGCAAGCCACTCGCCAAGAGCTAAAAGTCAGCGCGTCTCTCCACCAGGAGGGCAAGGCTTGAGTAAGTTCCATGGCCTTCCATCCCGCAAATCCCAGCAAGTCCGCCTTTGCGGAATCCGTCAGCCTGTTACGAGATCGAGCCAAGCGGGGTTTTCTTCAGCGTGCGAGCGGATTTCGTCGAGGATTTGAGGCAGTGTGGTGCTGGGTTTCCAACCCCACGCTTCGCTGGCAAGGGCGGGGTCGAGGATAGCCCAAGGAATGTCGAACGGGCGGCTGGATTGGTCGCTGGAAATGTGATTCGGGTCGTTGATGGCGAGAGCGGGGCCGATTTTTTCCGCGCACCATGCGGAGAGTTCGCGGAGTGACATTGAGTTTTCATGACCACCGGCGAGGTTGACGATGCGGGGTTTTTCCGTGCCGCGAAAATCGATCTGCGCGAGAAGTAGCGGGGCGATATCCCCCGGATGCAGGCAGTCGCGGACTTGGAGTCCCGAGCCGCCGAAGCCGATGTATTTCAGCGGACGCCCAGCGCGCCAGGAGTGAATCCAAAAGGAGAAGATGCCCTGGTCTGCTTTGCCGAATTGTCCCGCACCGGCGAGGACGCCGCAGCGATTGATCCAGACGGGAAACCCGTAGGCGTCGCCGTATTCGAGGGCGAGCCATTCTGAGCAGAGCTTCGTGCTGCCGTAGAGACTGACCGGTGGCGCGGTGGAAAACTGCTCGGTGATTCCGCTACGCGACCAGCCGGAACCTGATGCGGTGGATGGCAACTCAAAGCGGGTCGGAGTTTTTTCCATTGGCAAGCCTGCGAGCGCGGCGATCGAATAGACTCGGCTGGTGGAGAGTAGAGTGAATCCGGCCCTCCAGGATTTGCAGAGTTCCAGGAGATTCACGGTGCCGTAGAGATTCTGGTCCACCAGATCGCGGCTCGAGGAACCATCCACCCCGGCAAGCACACTGGGATTAGCCGCGCAGTCGATGATCCAATCCACTGCCGGAAAACTTTCGAGCATGGTCCGGTCACGCACATCGCCGACGCGGATATCGCAGCCCAGCGCACGGAGCGGCTCGAGATTCGTCTCGCTGCCTTTGCGCGAAAGATTGTCGAGGCCGAGAATCTGCAGGTCGGCCCAATGCTCGAGCAGAGTGCGTGTGATCACGGATCCAGCGAAGCCGCAAATGCCAGTGAGGAGGATTTTCATGTGGTGATGGGCTTTTTAGCGTTTTGCCGAGCGACGGGGAGGGAAAAATCAACGACCTCGCAATGTCGAGCTCATCGCAGCAAAAACTTCATAAACAATGGAGCGTCGCTCACAAAAAAGACAGTCGATCTCAATGGTGCCGGTGGATTGTTCCTCGCGGTAGGCGAGGATAACCCGATATGATCTCACCCGCAGTCTGAAAAATCCTTGGAGCTCATGCTCCAAAACCTTGATGTCTCCCTTTTCATCTTCAAGCAGGCGCAGCGCTTGGCGGAGACGCTTTCTCGGTTCAGGAGCAAGACAAAGAACGAAAACTCTCACTTGCTCCGAGATGTTGACCCTCATGGAGCTTCGTCAAGAGAATCAAGCGGCAGGAATTTCGTCTTGCCCGCTTTGTAGTTCCGGATTGCATCCATGGCCTCGGGGTTTGCCATGATTTCCATGGTTTCCAGCATGGCTTCAAATCTCTCGGGTGAAAGAATGTAACCCACTGTTTTGTCACGACGGGTGATGATAACCGGCTGATCCTCGGCTTGACGCAAAATGGAAGGCAACCCAGCCTGTGCCTCTGTGACTGAATATGTAATTGCCATGAAAATCTATATAGATTAGGAATCGACTAGGCGCAAGTCGATGGCAGATTTTTGCAAACACGGCCAGCGAGGGCGCAGGCAGGGACGCCCGAGGCGGGCGTGATCCCCGGGACGCCTCATGCAAGGCGGGACTATTGACCGATGGATTTTAAGATTTCAGCGGCAAAGGGATCATTAGCGTTTGCCAACTCACTAAGATAACGCAAAGCAAGGCTCCTCACTTCAGCATCTGAGTGGGAGAGAGCTTGTTCGGCCACTCTTGGAGTAAGAAATCTTTGAAGCATTTGAATGGCCTTCTCAGCTGAAGAACATTGAAGTTCAAGGATATAACGCTTTTCAGCCTTGTTTTCGAGGAAAGCTATATCCATCATGTCCTTGTCGCGGCCAGTGAGTTGTTTGGTCGTGAGAAGGTCGATTTCATCTGGCAGGCGCGTTCCGTCTTGGAGTGGGAGTGAACGCATCCACGCAGATTCAAACTCTGCGATGGGAATTTCATTGGAACATCGAAAAACATCGATTGGTTGGGTTGCTCCAGAGATTCGAATGGCCCCATCCCTCTCGACAATATCTGCAAGCTTGGCATCCGGGATTTCCGTCCACACAGCCGAGGCCAGAATCTTGAGATGGGGGCAAAGTCTTTTCAGATCCAATACTTCAGTGCACCAATCCTCGAGAGTCAGTAGCGGGTCGAGCCAGATATCGGCGTCAAAAGTAGGCCGGGCGAGGCCGTGTGAAACAATGGCCAAGCCTCCAAGCATGACAACGCGTTGCTTGGAGGCGAGGTGAGCGATCAATCCTGGCGTGGTAACGGGATTTTCCATTCCTGCATGGTTTCTTTGATGCGTTCGGAAATCCAGATGGCGTCGGCAACGCATTTCACGCCTCCGGGGAGCCAGGCTTCCGAGTTGTCCGAGATTTGTTTGCGGCCTTCGGCGATGGCCGTGTTGATCGGGGGCTTGCCTTGCCAGCGCCTCAGCAGGGCTTGCGACTTCATTAAGGAATAAAGCCGCTTTTGCCTTTCCACATCAGGGCGGTATTGGCGCATGGGAGGTTTTTATCCGCGTGTCTTCCAAGCTTCAACGATTTGGCGGATAGTTTCGGTGAGGCTGATGGTGATGTCCCACGCCGGGTAGTGGGATTTCATTTTCCGGAGGTCGCTGTAGTAGCAGATGTGGTCGCCGATGCGATTTTGGTCCACATAGGTGAAGATTTGTTTTTTTCCGGTGAAGGACTCGGCGATCTGGAAGGCTTCGAGGATCGAGCAGGAGTTTTGTTTTCCACCACCGAGGTTGTAAACCTCCGCGATGCGCGGGGCTTTACAGAATTCCCACATAAAGCGGGCCACATCCTCGCTGTGGATGTTATCGCGCACCTGCTTGCCTTTGTAGCCGTAGACCTTGTATTCGCGGCCTTCGAGGTTGCATTTCACGAGGTAGCTGAGGAAGCCGTGGAGCTCCACGCCGGAGTGGTTCGGGCCGGTGAGGCAGCCGCCGCGCAGACAGCAGGTGGGCATGTCGAAATAGCGACCGTATTCCTGCACCATGACATCCGCCGCAACTTTGGAGGCGCCGAAGAGGGAGTGTTTCGATTGGTCGATCGAGAAGGATTCGGCGATACCGTGTTCGTAGGCGGGATCGTCGTAATCCCAGCGCGTGTCGAGTTCGCGAAGCGGGATGGTATTTGGACGGTCGCCGTAAACCTTGTTCGTGGACATGTGGACAAACGGCGACTCGGGGCAGGCTTGGCGAGCAGCTTCGAGGAGGTTCAGCGTGCCGACGGCGTTGGTGTCGAAGTCATCAAAAGGAATCGCAGCCGCGCGGTCGTGCGAGGGCTGTGCGGCGGTGTGGATGATGATGTCGGGCTTAATTTTTGCAACGAGCTCGAGAACGCTCTGCCGGTCGCGAATGTCGAGTTCGTGGTGAGTGAAGCCGGGGATGATGTCGGCGAGGCGTTTTTGGTTCCAGCGCGTGTCGCCTTGAGGTCCAAAAAAGGCCGCGCGCTGGTTGTTGTCCACCCCGTGGATGGAGCAGCCCTGGCGGGCGAAAAAGATCGAGACTTCGGAACCAATGAGGCCGGAGGAGCCGGTGACGAGGGTTTTCATGGAGGTATTATCGGGTGGAGCGGTTCAGGGCGCTGATGATGGCGTGGATAGAGGCGAGCTCGATGTTGGTGTCGCTTCCGACTCCGAAGAAGGTGCGGGCGGCGGCGGTTTTGATTTCGATGTAGCTCACCGCGCGGGCGTCAGCTCCGGCGCCGAGCGAGTGCTCAGAGTAGCTTTGGATTTCAAAAGGCGGGAGATTTGTTTGTCCGAGTGCGGCAACGAAGGCAGCGATAGGGCCGTTGCCGGAACCGCGAACCGTGACAGGATCGCCTCTGAGGACGAGGTCGGCTTCAATCGTCACATGCTCACCTCGCTCGATGGCTCGGCATTCGCGGAGGCTAACTGCGCCTTCCCGTAGGACATAGGTTTTTAAGAAAAGCTCGTGAATTTCCTCAGCTTCGAGTTCGGTGCCTTTTTCATCCGAGACGGCATTGACGATGCGGCCGAGTTCCTTTTGGAGCGACTTGGGAAGCTGGTAGCCGAATTCCGTTTCGAGGATGTAAGCGACGCCGCCTTTGCCGGACTGGGAATTAATGCGGATGATCGCCTTGTAGCTGCGGCCGATATCGGCGGGATCGATCGGAATGTAGAGGGTGTCCCAAGGACTGCCTTCGTTCTGGCGCGACCATGATTTTTTAATGGCATCCTGATGCGAACCGCTGAAGGCCGTGAAAGCGAGGTCGCCGGCGTAGGGATGGCGGGGATGGACTTCCATGCGGGTGCAACGCTCGTAGATATCGCGGATCGCGTTGAGGCGGCTGAGGTCGAGGCGGGGATGAATGCCGTGCGTGTAGAGATTCAGCGCGACCGTGACGATATCGAGGTTGCCGGTGCGCTCGCCGACTCCGAAGAGCGTCCCCTCGACGCGGTCGGCTCCCGCGAGGAGGCCCAACTCCGTGGCAGCCGTGCCGGTGCCGCGGTCGTTGTGCGTGTGCAGCGAAAGCGTGGTGAGAGCGCGGCGGGTCAGATGGCGGGACATCCACTCGATCTGGTCGGCGTGGATATTCGGCGTCGCGTATTCGACCGTGGCCGGGAGGTTGAGGATGATTTTGTTTTCCGCTGTCGGCTGCCAGACATCGGTGACGGCCTCGCAAATCTGGAGGGCGAAATCGAGTTCCGTGCTCGTGAAGCTTTCCGGCGAGTATTCGAGACGGATGCGCGAGCCCTCGGCGACGAGCGGCTGCTTTTTTTCCTTCAAAAACGAAACCGCATGCGTGGCGATGGAGACGATCTGCTCGCGGGTTGCGTTGAAGACGTATTCACGCTGCTTTGGCGAGGTCGAGTTGTAGAGGTGGAAGATGATGTTCCTCGCTCCGCGCAACGCCTCTAACGAGCGGACGATGAGATCCTCGCGGCACTGGCAGAGGATCTGAATCGAGACATCATGCGGGATCAGATTCTCCTCGATGAGACGGCGGCAAAAATCGAATTCGATCTGTGAAGCGGATGGAAAGCCGATTTCGATCTCCTTGAAACCTATACCGACGAGCATTTCGAAATATTCGAGCTTTTCCTCCACGCTCATGGGCTGCGCGAGCGCCTGGTTGCCGTCGCGAAGATCTACGCTGCACCAAACGGGAGCGGAGTTCAGAGTGCGGTTCGGCCACTGGCGGTCGGGAAGATCGACCTGCGGAAAAGGCCAGTATTTGGTGACAGGCGGCTGTTGCATGAAGTGCTACATAGTAGCACCGCCAAAGTCGGTGCGCCAAGTTTTCAAAAGAAACTACCCGGCAATATCCACCACCATCGCAGTCGCATTGTCACGGCCGGAAGCTGCGATCGCCTCGCGAACGAGCGCCGGTGCGGCCTCGCGGGGGGTATTACGCAGGATTTCTTCGATGCGACTATCGAAGAGCCCATCGGTCACACCATCCGTGCAGAGCAGGAAGCGGTCGCCCGGCTCGAGTCCCACAGCTCCGGCTTGGGGTTCGATCTGTTGCGAATCCGCGCCAAGAACTTTTTGCAGCATATTCCGCCGAGGATGACTTTTCGCCTCACGCTCGTTGATTTGGCCATTTCGAAAAAGCCAGCCGACATAGGTGTCATCGTCGGTGATCTGCTTCATGCCGCCTGCCGCCGGCAGGAAATAAATGCGGCTATCGCCAACATGGGCGAAATACATCCAGCCAGGCGTGAACCAACAAAGGCTTAGCGTGGCACCCATGCCGCGGCACTCGTCATAACAGGAACCGAGATAGAGAAGCGCTCCATGGATTTCGACAAAGACCTCCTGAAGCACATCGCGGAATCCGCTGGAAATGCCTGAAGCCCCTTGTGCGAAGACAGGAGGCAGGAGCTTCGTGATTTTTTCCACGGCGATCTTACTCGCAAACTCGCCAGCCATTGCCCCGCCCATCCCGTCGCTCACGGCAAAAACAAAATCGGCTTTAGCGACTTCGGCCTCGCCGATTTTGCCGAGCAACTGCGCGCCTTGCGCATCAACGAGCAAGCCGAGGAACGAATCCTCGTTGTTTTTACGGACCTTCCCGCAGTCCGTGTGGCCGGACCACGTGAGGCCTTTGATCGAGGTGGGATTGTCGCTCATTCCTCAGGCTCCAAGATTGTGGCGAACTCGAAATCGATGAGGCAAAATCTTCCGTCGGACTGGCGGTAGGTGACATTCCGTATGTCGGCGTCGTCGTGACGCACACCGTAGGGCTCGAGTTCGGCGAACAACTCGCGGCAGCGGGCGTCGTCCAGATGGTCAACGCGCGTCCCGCAGTTCGTGGTCACCATTTTGAGCTCCTCCGCATCGCTCTCCACGAGCCTCGGAACGAATGGGCAGGCCTTCTTTTCGAGGTAGCGCAATACCTTCACCTCGTTTGCGAAGCGCTCCTCCGCTTTGGGGCCGCGAAATTGTTTATAAACCTTGCCGTCGTATCCTATACGCACGGTGGCACGAAGCGTGTCTTTGACCTGTTGCATCAGTTGCCGATGGGGTGCCAGACGGTTTTGGATTCCACAAAAGGACGAATTTTATCGAGCCCTCGGGCGTTTTCAGAATGCCAGTCAATAGTTTTTTCCTCATCGAGAAAAACCGCTCGCTTCACGCTTTCAGCGCAGCCTTTTTGCATTTCCGTCCGACCAGCCTTGTCAGTGCACGCATAGACCGCACGGATGTGTTCGTGCGTGGCCATCGTTGGCAGGATATCCGCCCGCGCACCGGTGAGAATATTGACCACTCCAGCGGGAAGGTCACTCACGGCGAGTATTTCTCCGAGCAGAATCGATGGATACGGGAGCGAGGGCGAAGCGAGGGCGACGACCGCATTGCCGCTTGTGATGGCAGGCAGGATCATCGAGAGGAGGCCGAGCAGCGGCGATTCTTCGGGGGCAATGATGCCAACAATTCCCATTGGCTCGATGAGTGTGAAATTGAAATGCGAACTTGCAACGGGGTTCACGCTGCCGAGCAGGGGTCCGTATTTATCGGTCCATCCCGCATAGTGAACGATGCGGTCGATGGTTGTTTGGACCTCGCGCTCCGCGGCCGGGCGGTCGGGTTGCGTGGTCATGATGGCACAGACCAATTCTTCCGCGCGCGGCTCGATCATTTCGGCAAGCCTGTAAAGGATTTGCCCCCGATTATAGGCGCTGCGGGCGGACCAAGAGGAAAAAGCCTTCGCTGCGGCCTCAACCGCGTTGCGGAGATCCTTGCGCGTGCAGAGCGGGATGTTTGCAAAGAATTCACCGGATGAATCCTGAAGCGGATACACGCGCCCGCTCTCGGAGCGGATGAATGCTCCGCCGACGAGGCATTTGGGAGTTTTTGTGATGGGAAGACGATTCATGGAATTTTTTAAGGGGTGTCAGGCGAGTTTTGCGTAGTCCAGCAGGCCCTGTTTTCCCCCCTCGCGCCCGAAGCCGGACTCCTTGAACCCACCGAAGGGCGAGGCGGGGTCGAATTTGTTGTAGGTGTTGGCCCAAACAACGCCGGCCTTGAGTTCGGCCGACATCTTTAAAATCCGAGACCCCTTGTCGGTCCATACGCCCGCGCTGAGGCCATAGGGAGTATTGTTCGCTTTCTCGATCGCCTCCTCAGGCGTGCGAAAAGTGAGAATCGAGAGGACCGGCCCGAAGATTTCCTCCTGCGCGATGCGGTGGCTCGAAGAGACGCCGGAAAAAAGGGTGGGCGCAAAGTAGAAACCTTTTTTCGGAAATCGGCATTCGGTCTGAAAAATCTCAGCCCCCTCGCGGATACCGCCCTGCACGAGGTCGCGAATTTTCTGGAGTTGGGCGAGCGAGTTGATGGCGCCGATGTCGGTGTTTTTGTCGAGGGGATCACCAACGCGAAGGTGGCGCATGCGGAGCTTGAGTTTCCGGAGCACCTCGGAGGCGATGGATTCCTGGACAAGCAGGCGGGAGCCAGCGCAGCAGACATGGCCTTGGTTGAAGAAAATACCATTCACGATGCCCTCGACAGCTTGGTCGATCGGAGCATCCTCAAAAACAATATTTGCCGCCTTGCCTCCGAGTTCCAGCGTGAGGCGTTTGTCTGAGCCGGCGAGTTCGCGCTGAATCCATTTGCCGACGGCCGTTGATCCGGTGAAGGCGATCTTGGCCGCTGCGGGATGGCCCACGATGGCCGCGCCGGTCTCACGCGCGCCTGTGACGATATTCACCACCCCCGGTGGCAGACCGGCGTCCTGCAGGATGGATGCGAAATTCATGGCCGTCACGGAAGTCGTTTCCGCAGGCTTGATGACGACGGTATTTCCCGTGGCGAGCGCCGGGGCGATTTTCCACGCCATCATCAGGAGGGGAAAATTCCAAGGAATGATCTGGCCCGCCACGCCGAGTGGTTCTAGGCGGCGGCCCGGCATGGCGCAGTCGAGCTTGTCCGCCCAACCGGCGTGGTAGAAGAAATGCGCGGCGGCCATCGGCAAATCGAAGTCCCGCGACTCGCGGATCGGCTTGCCTCCATCGATCGTCTCCGCCACGGCAAACTCGCGCGCACGGTCCTGGAGCAGGCGGGCTATGCGGTAGAGATACTTCCCGCGCTCCGCGCCGGGAGTCTTGCTCCACTTGGAAAATGCCGCCGTTGCGGCCTCGAAGGCGGCATTCACATCGGACTCGCCGGCAAGAGCGATCTCCGAAACCTTCGCCTCGTTTCGCGGGCTGATGCTATCGAAATACTTTTTCGACTTTGGCGCGGTGAATTTTCCGTTGATGAAAAGCTGGTAGCGGGGCGCGATATTCGGGTCCGCCGTTTCCGGGGCTGGGTCGAATTCCCAGAGGTCGCCAAAGAGGAGCTCTCGGGCGGGATTGTTCGGTCGTTTGGTAGGCATGGTTTAGTAGCTTCCTGAGGCTTCGCTGAAAGTGTAGGGCGCCTGATACCGGCCGGTTTTTTCCTTCAGGAGTTGACGCGCAAGGTCGTTGAGGAGCGCGGAGGCGCCGAAGCGGTAGCGGGTGTTGTTGAGCCAGCGGTCTCCGAGAGTTTCCTTCACAGCTATGAGAAAAGTGACCGCCTGCTTGGCCGTGCGAATACCACCCGCAGGCTTCATGGCAATTTCCACGCCAGTGGCGAAATAATGGTCACGGATGGCGTCGAGCATGATCTGGTTGTTTGCCAATGTGGCGTTGGCAGCCGTTTTGCCTGTGCTTGTTTTGATGAAATCCCCCTCGCGAAGGACTTGCATGGCGAGAAAGGAAGCGGCCCGGATGTTATCACCTGTCTCGAGTTCACTCGTCTCCAAGATCACTTTGAGCGTCGATTTTCCGCACGCCTCGCGAACTGCGCAGATCTCATCCTGCACGAGATTCAGCTCCCCGGCCAGGAACGCACCGCGATTGATCACCATGTCGATCTCGTCGGCACCATCCGCCACAGCCCCCCGCACCTCCGCGAGCCGCGTTGCCAAGGGGGCTTGTCCAGAGGGAAAAGCTGTCGCCACGGAGGCAATTTTCACACTTGTTCCTCGCAGGATCGGCTTCGCGTGGCGAACCATCGAAGGATAAACACAAACCGCCGCCGCGCAGGGAACGCTGGCTCCATCGTGCGGATGGAGAGCCTTCAGACAGAGCGCCGCCACTTTGCCTGCCGTGTCCTTGCCCTCGAGGGTCGTGAGGTCAACCATGGAACTGGCCAGTCGCAGGGCAAAGATTTTCGACTCCTTCTTCACACTGCGTGTCGCGTATTTCGCGACCCTTTCCCCCAGACCGACTTCATCCACCGAGCCAACTTCATAAACAAGTTTTCTCAAAGATAGGGGATTGCCTGAATTCACTTTCGAATCATGATTCAAACAGGCTTTCTGCCAAGAGCGAAAAGCTGCGTAGGATTTTTCTTGAGACGGAGGGCGCCAACAGGGATTGCTTCGCTCGTGACCCTATACCTGATCGCCGTTCTTCAAGCCTACATTCTCGGCTCGGTTCCATGGGGCTTCCTCGCCGGACGCATTCAAGGCGTGGATTTGCGCAAGGAAGGCAGCGGCAGCACAGGTGCCACAAACGCCCTCCGCATCCTTGGAAAAAAGTGGGGCTACACGGTGTTTGCACTCGATGCCTTCAAGGGCTGGCTTGCTGTGATGACCGCTTTTTTTATCGCCCTGAAATTCTACGGCGCTCCACAGGGCGTTGTCATCAACGCCGGCGTTCTGGGAGCTATCTTTGCCATGGTCGGCCACACTTATCCGGTCTGGCTGCGCTTCCAAGGTGGCAAAGGCATCGCCACGGCAGCCGGTATCATGCTCGCACTTTTTCCACCGCCGGTTTTCGCCTTTGGCCTACTCGTCTGGCTCGCCCTCTTTTTCTCGACCCGGTATGTCTCGGTGGCATCCCTCGGTGCGGCCGTGGCATTGCCGATGGGCGCAGCCATCATGTGGGTCCTTGGGCAGGGCGACCCGTTGCGCACTGGCATCGCAGGAGTCATGTGCCTGCTTGCCATCTGGCGCCATAAATCAAACATCGCCCGACTCTTCGCCGGAACAGAAAAACGCTTTGAAAAAAAAGCACGGCCCGCATCCTGAATCATGTTCAAAAAAATCGGCATCATCGGCGGCGGGAGCTGGGGAACGGCACTCGCCCTCCTGACATCCGAGCACGGCCTTCCCGTTACGATCTGGGCACACAATCCCGTTGTAGCGTTGGATATCAATGCCCACCACACAAACTCGCAATACCTTCCCGGAATCAACCTCCCGAAAAATGTCCACGCCACGGCCAATTTAAAAGAAGCGGGCTCTGCCGACCTCATCGTGATGGTCGTCCCGTCCAAGGCGATGAGGGAAACCGCGAGGGCTCTTGCAGCCTTGAATCCCCCTGATGGCACGGTGGTTGTTTCCTGCACAAAGGGCATTGAATGCGGCACCGGCTTGCTTATGAGTCAGGTTCTCACCGAGTTCTTGCCGAGATGCCGCTTGGCCGTCCTTTCCGGACCAAACCTTGCTCCGGAAATCGCCCGCCACATCCCGGCCGCCAGCGTGATCGGTTCGGAGCATGCGGATTTGCTCGAACCTCTGCAGCGTATTTTTTCCTCCAAGGGATTCCGCGCCTACACGAGTGACGACGTGATCGGCATCCAGCTTGGCGGTGCCTTGAAAAATATTTACGCCATCGCTGCAGGCGTGTGCGACGGATTTGGCATGGGCGACAATGCCAAGGCGGCGCTTGTGACACGCTCGCTCGCGGAGATGACCCGCCTCGGCATGGCCATGGGGGGTCGCCGGGAAACCTTCTTCGGCCTCAGCGGCGCAGGCGATCTCATGGTCACCTGCTTCAGCAAGCAGAGCCGGAACCGGCAATTCGGTGAACGCCTCGGGCGCGGCGAGAAACCAGCCGAGATCATCGCCTCGCTCAAAACCGTGGCCGAAGGTGTGCCGACGACCTTGAGCGCATCCGAATGCGCGAAGCGGCTTGGCATCGACGCCCCCATCACGGCTGAAGTCTGCGCCGTCCTTCATGAAGGCAAGCCCCCGCGTGAATCCATGTCCTGCCTTCTCGGCCGCCCTCCCAAGCCGGAGAGCGACCATCCAAGCGCGCGCGTCTGATGAAAATTGGCTTCGTCCGCCGCGGTCACTCGAGCACAGGAGGAGCAGAAGCCTATCTCATCCGCCTCGCCTCTTCTCTCCAAGGCTCGGGGCAGGATACCACCCTCATCACAACTTCCGACTGGCCCGCCGAGCGCTGGCCCTATGGCGAAATTCTCCGTCTGCCCGGCAAGTCGCCACGCGAGTTTGCCGCAGTTTTTCAATCAACCCGCACGGGATGCGATATCCACTTCAGCATGGAACGCGTTCCAGGATGCGACATCTACCGAGCGGGCGATGGCGTGCACGCCGCATGGCTCGCACGGCGCGATGCCTTTGAGCCCTTCTGGAAAAGGGCCACACGCTGGATGAACCGTAAACACCCGGAGATTCTGGATTTGGAGCGTGCAGTTTTCGATCCAGCCAAGACGCGTCTTGTCATCGCGAACTCCAAGATGATCCGCGACGAAATTCTCACCCACTTTGATTTTCCAGGGGTCCGCGTTCGCGTTGTCTACAACGGCATCCATCTCATCACCCAGCTCCCTCCACGCGAAGAGGCCCGCCACCGCCTTGGTATTTCTCCCGACACATTTTGCGTGCTTTTCCTCGGCACCGGCTGGGAACGCAAGGGCCTTGCAATCGCCATCAAAGCCATGGGGATGGTGGATGACGCCACGCTGCTCGTTGCGGGACGCGGCCCGGCGGATCTCTACCCCGGCGGGAATGTCCACTTCCTTGGCCCGGTTTCGGATATCGCCACCCTCTTTGCAGCAGCGGATGTCATGACTCTGCCGACATGGTATGACCCCTTCTCAAATGCCTGCCTCGAAGCCCTCGCGGCGGGACTGCCCATCATTACCACAAACGCCAACGGCTTTGCCGAAATCATGACACCCGAAATCCATGGGAGCGTCGTTTCGGCCGGGGACGCGCTCGCATTGGCCGAGGCGATCGAATCGTGGAGGGATGCCGACCGCCGAACCGAGGCCCGCCCTGTGTGCCTCAAACTTGCCGAAGAGTATTCCATGCAGCGCAACGCACGGGAGACGCTGGATATTTTGAATTCTCTGCGGGGAGGTTGAACGGAATCGGGTTCTTCCTTGCAGGTCCGAAGCGGCGGGATATTGGTTGTGGCCACGGAGACACTCAACAAACTCACGGAAAAAGGTGCGTCATTGGTGCGGGGACCGTGGCTCATTGCGCTTCTATTCGAAACCCATCTTTTCCTGACCGTCCGCACAGGATTCATGCAGCGTCATCACGAACATGATTGTGCCAAATTAAAAAACCCTCCCGTTTGCAGATTCGGACGCGAATTTGAAAATTGGTGCCGACATTGTGCCCACACTGGTATCGCCGACCGTAGTCCTCGGAGGCATAAGTTCTATTTCAAAATTCTGCGCCATCGTTGATTTCTCAGATGCGCCCATGGGCTTATGGCCATCCCGAACATTGTTGCGCTCCTCCTGCTCAGCGGCGTTATTGTAGCTGAATCCAAACGCTACTTTTCCAACCACAAATCCCATTGAAAACCGCTCTTAAATCCACGCCCCCAAATCCCGCCGAGGCCAAAATCCGCGCCAACTTCGCTTCGCTTGCGAAAAACTGGCTTGAGGAATCCTGCGAGTTGTTTCCCGAACAGGCCAGCAAGCTCGGCTTTCATGAATATGATGCCCAACTGAGCCGAAACACCCCGGACACTCATCGAAAACACATCACCCTTCTGGAGCGAACGCTGAATGCCGTAGAGGCCTTGCCAGAATCGGCTTTTCAAGGCGACGACTGGCTCGACCGCCGAGGCCTGCTCGCGCGACTCCGCACGGATCTGCTCTCCGAGCGCGATCTCCTGCGCTGGCGCACCAATCCCCAGGCACACTCCAATGCAGCCATCGACTCGATCTTTGAACTCGTGGTGAGAAATGCCGGGAAACTGCGCCAAGCGCTCCCTGCCATTGAATCCCGCCTGAAAAAAATTCCCGCCTACCTGCGCGCGGGCCTGGAATGCATCGAATCACCCGAACCCCTTTGGACCTCGCTGGGCGTGCAGTCCTGCGCCGGGGCTGTCGAATTTCTCCACGGCTTGGAGCCCGAGCTTTGCAGCCTTTCCAGCAAACCCAAGCCCCTTGCCCTGACGCTGCAATCCGCCGCCAAGGCCTTCGAGGAATTCGCCGCCGTTATCGCCAATAAAAAGACAGGTCCCAAAGGTGGCTTCTCGATCGGGCGCGAACGCTTCGAATTCCTCATTCATGAGCAACTCGGCCTCGATATCTCCCTCCCCGAGGCCCGCGCGCTTGGCGAATACGAGATCGCGCACCATGAATTCCTTCTGGAGCGTGCCGCCCGCCGTCATGGACGCAAGACATCGCGGGAATTGATAGATCGGGCCGCTGCCGGATGGACTCCCGAGCTACCGCTGCTCGAGATTTACCGCGAGGCCACTTCGAATATCAAAGCCCGCTTGGCAAAACTCGGTCTGGTGACGCTTCCCAAAGGCGACACGCTGAAGGTTCTGCCCGTGCCGCCGTTTTTAAAGCACCAATTTCCCACGGCCGCCTACAGCGCGCCCGAGCCATTTGCCAAAGACCAAACCGGCATCTTCTGGGTGAACGATCTGAGTCTGGATCAAGAAAATCCAGATAAAAAACTTGCCGAAATCCGCCAACATCACGGCTTGGAACTCACGACCGTCCACGAAGCCTACCCCGGCCACCACCTGCAATTTGTGGTCCAATTTCAGCACACCAGCCGCCTGCGCCGTCTTTTTGCCCACTCCATTTTCTACGAGGGCTGGACGATGTGGTGCGAGAAGCTCTCTGTGGAACATGGTCTGGTGGAGATTCCAGGAGCGGAATTGATTCAACTTCACGATGCTCTTTGGCGCGCCCACCGCATCGTCATTGACTGCGGGCTCCACGACGGCGCGCTGAACCATGCCACAGCGGCCAAGCGTCTTCAAAATGGAGTGGGATTCACCCGCGCACGCTCAGCGGCCGATGTGAATTGGTATACTTCAAGCCCCACGGTTCCGATGAGCTATCTCCTCGGCCGACTCGAAGTGGAAAAACTCCACCGCCAACTCGTGATTGGAGCAGGTTGGCCACTCAAGAAGTTCAACGACTGGATGCTCTCACACGGAGCCATCCCTTACAGCTGGATTCGCCGAGTCTGACAGCGTGGCATTGATTTTGCCCCAGAATGGGCTGGTGAAAAAAGAGCCCACACAAAATCGGAGTTCTTGCGATCAGTAAAGACTGTCCCAGGCTAAACGCAGTCATGCGCGGAGTGGTTCGCGCGGCCGCTGAGCGCGGGTGGAAGGTGATCGGATTCGCCGATGGCTACGAAGGCATGATCACGCCCGTGCGCTACAGGAAACTCGACCCCAACGGTATCGATGACATCATGCCCATGGATGGACGAATTCTTGGAACAACCAATCGCGGGCGCTCCGTAGCCGAAGTGGGTGAGGGAAACAGAGCCAAATGACGCTCTCAGGGCGAAGTGCGGCTTGGCGGCATCGGCGAGCGCCTGGCGGAACAACTGGAGGCGTTAATTGGACAGGAAGCCCGCTCTGTCGCACTGGGTCATTTCCAACGAGGGGGAACGCCCAGCGCTCTTGACCGGATTTTAGCGACACGCTTCGGCGTGGGGGCCGTCCGCCTCATCGCGCAGCGGAAATTTGGCCAGATGGTAAGCTATCAGCAATATCGCGTCGGCGGAGTGGCTATTGCCAAGGCCGTGGGCGCCTTGCGCACCGTGGAGGAGGATTCCGAAACCGTCGCAGCGGCACGATCGGTCGGAATTTCTTTCGGAGACAAGTGATACCAAAAGCCGTTTGCCTTGAGACTTCTGAAATGTAGCGCTGGCGTCTCGCTTTCCGAGTTGTAGGCTCCAAGCCGGAGGCCTGCGGGTGTATGTCGTTCTCTGTCAGGCGAGACGCCCGACCTACACAAATGCCTCTGAAAATCTGCAACCTAAAAGACATTGGTATGAGCCTGCAGCCCAAGTAAATCAGGCGGCTTGAGCGCGGTCTTGGCTCAGCTCTTCAGTGCGTAGCAGCACACGCTGGCGCATGATTTTTCCAGAGGTGAATTTTACGATGGCACGCGGAGGAATTTCCACTGTTTCTTGTGGCTTTTTAGGATTACGACCGACGCGCTTTTTGGTGAGACGGACTTCAAAAACTCCGAAGTTACGAAGTTCCACATTATTTCCCGTGGCGAGACCCTCAGTGATTCCTTCGAGTGTCAATTGAACCACGCTAAAAACCTCTTGCTGGGTGAGACCGGTTTTATCGCTGATTGTCTTGACGAGATTGTTCTTTGTAAGATTTGGCATAAGCCCTCTTTGATAGGTTCTTCAAACAATTTTAGCAAGAGCTTGGTGAAAAAATTCCCCATCAACGAGCATCACTCGTTAGCTGACAATACGGGCTATTGCAAAACCCAGTAGCACAGAACCAATGCCGCTAAGAGTCGAGGCAGCAAGGTAGACCGCAAAAAACAAAAGCCGCCGGTCTCTGACAAATCGTTGCAGATCGACAGCCAGCGTTGAAAATGTGGTAAGCGAACCGCAGAACCCCACACCTATTACTACGGAATAGATATGTGGAATCATCTGCTCGGAAAAGAGCCCGGCTGTGAGACCGAGAATCAGCGAACCAACCGCATTGACAAAAAGCGTGCCGAAAGGAAATTCCGCCTCGGATGCCAATGCGCGGTTTGCGCTGGAATGAACATAGCCTCCGAGGTGATACCGCACGAGTGACCCGATGGATCCAAGCAAGGCTATGAGGAGAATTTCCATCAACAAACTTTCCGAGGTTTTAAACCAAAGCCTGTGCCAACCCATGCAATGGCGATGCCGCAGACAAAGCTTGATACAAAGTAGACCGCTGCCAGGGCGAGTGAACCCGAGTCCGCCAGTTCAACCATCTCAAGATTCACACTCGAAAAAGTCGTGAACGCGCCACAGAAGCCGATTCCTGCAAACAGGCGCAGCCACTCGCCTCCGGATCCGCCAGTTGCGGCACGCGAGAGAATCCAACCGAGCAGGAAGGCACCAGCGAGGTTGACGCCGAAAGTGGCCCAAGGAAATCCTGCGCCGGAATGCAACAAGCGATCCGCACCGCATTCCACACCGTATCGACACAGCGCACCCAAGGCCCCACCCAGCGCAATCCAAAACGAGGGAAATCGAGAGGCGCTGTTCACCCTGAAATATTAAGCCGACATGTCCACCATTGTAGGTGGAAGGCACGGAATGAGAGTTGCCGCATGGACTTCTCAGGAAAAGAGCCTCAAGACTGCTTCATGAGCCGAGTTGGCCTGCCCAGAGAGTGCCGTGGACGCGTCGGAAAGAACGCATCTCTGAGAGAGTTCTGTTGTTTCTCTCGCGGACTCGCTGTCTAAAATTGTCACCGATGCCGCGTGCCGTTCGGATTGGATTTTTGCCGAGGCGGAGATTTCGCGGAGTTGGGCTTGTTCTTTTTGATTTTCCTCGCGGGCGGCGACGATCGTGTCTTGGATGAACGACGCGCGGCTTCCCACGCTCACGATCGGTTGGCGGATGCAGACGGTCTCCGTGCTTTGCGGCGCCAGCAGATGGAGCGCTTGTTCCTCTCCTTCTGGAGTAAAGAGCTCCCGGCCATTGAACTTTTCGCCTCTGAGAGATTCAAAAATATCGAGAAATTCCTCAGGCTTCGAGCAGGTGGCAAACAACTCTTGAATTCGGGCAAGTGCGAAGTCTTGGGTTTGGAGAAAGGAAAGGTTTTCGCTAAGATCGGCTTGAAAAGCCGCTTCCTCGCGGATCGCTGTCGCCCCCGTGCCGAGATGTGTCAAATCGCAAGAATCAGCGAAGGCACCCTCCCTCCGCCCGCAAGGACTCTTCGGGCGCGCCGTGTGCCGGTTCTGGGCGTGCCTTTCCTGAACCCCGCCCGTGGCAAAAGCGGAGTATGCATTGGTTTTGATGATGAATGACATTTCCTTTGTCCCATTACGCGGATTCCGTTCCGCAGTCGGCCCGGCGCGTTGTTGCGCCAGACAAGGTATCTATCGGCAATTATGATCCTGAATTGAGCAGGATTTTTTGAATGTAAAGGGGGGGAGCGCTTTTTTTGGTGGGGGGTTACCAGGTGTAGTGAACCGTGTAGGTGAGTTTGCGTTCTTCGCCGGGTTTTACAGGAATGGCGAATTGGACTTCGGCGGAGTGAATTTTTGTGAAGGCATCCGAGTGGGTTGTGATTTTCCAGTTCGCGGAGCGGTAGAGGTATTCGACGACGCGGATGGTGACGGGGGTTTTTTTGCGGTTGCGAAGGGTGATTTCGAAGGTTTCTGTGGCGGATTTGTTGGCGGTGTCCAGCCGGAAGTCGGTGCGTTTTCTCTCGCCGACGAGGTCGAAGGCGTTGCCCGTGGGGATTTTTACGAGTTCATCGGCGGGTGTGTGGTCGAGCTCGTTTTCTCCGGTGAATTCGAGGGTGTCGCCATCGGCGCGGTAGAAGCGGATACGGCCTTGGGGAAGGGGGATGCCGATGTTGTTTGGCTTGGTGTTTTTGAACTCGCGGGTGATGGCGATTTTGGGGGAGCTTTGGGTTCCGAATTCTTCGTTGGCGCGGCGGAAGGCGGGGTCGATGGATTGCCAGTTCGCCATGTTGGCGCCGTCGTAGGTGTAGATGGTTTCGGATTGGACGGCGGAGGCGCGGAGGAATTCCACCTGCTTGGTCTCCTGGTCGAGGAGAGTGGTGGGCCGTTGCAGGGAGTAAAGGTGGAAGTCGTCAAAGGTTTTTTCGGTGACTGCGGGTTCGCTCATGGACATGTCGGCGACGGCCATCCTTGCGAACTTTTCGCGGGCGGGCGGAGAGATTTTATTCACATCTCCCGCGAGGAGTTTGATTTTGGCATTCTCGAAATCGCGTCCGGACTGGTTGTGCATGGTGATCCAGCCGATGATTTCGAGGGTATCGCCTTTTTCGGGGGCGACGATGTTGTAGCTGGCTTGCCAAGTGAGTCCGCCAGTGATGTAGGCGAGTTCGGCCTGGGATTTTATGGTCTCGGGGGCTTGGATTTTCCAGACGAGGCGGGGCTTGAGGATGGTGTTGTCGCCGAGGGAGGGAAAAAGAGGTTCTCCGGGGAGGCTGAATTGGATTTTCCCGTCGACTTCGATGATGGGGGCCTGGTCGGGCGTGGCGCGGATGATTTTTCCCTTCACGATGCGGTCGGGTTTGGTGGTCTCGCGCACCTGAAAATCGATTTCTTTTCCTTCGGAGAGCGAGAGCAGGAGCTGCTGGGTGACGGGATCGTTGCGATAGTTTTGCTCAAGAATGCTCAACGGGGCACCGGATGCATCGCGGAGGATCACAGAGTCCGGCTCGAGGAGTCTGGTGGCACCATCAAAGACCAACTCGCTGGTGCCGGACGGAAGGTCAAGCGGCAGGGTGTCGCGGACGACAGCGAAGTTCTGATTGTAAATCGTGAGGCCTGGCGTGGCGAGGGCGAGGGGTGCCGTGAGGGCGAGGAGGATGGGGAAGAGGAGATTCATTTCGGTGCGGGATTGGCGCGGATGCAGCCATGTAGAAAATGGGCAAGGTGTGTGGGCGGGATTTCTGTTTGCGAAGGGTGGATTTCGAGAAGGATCGGCGTGTGTTGCTCGAGGATTTCGCGGTTGGTGCGCGTGGCGATATCTTCAGCGGTGGAGAGTGTGTTGAGAACGATGCCGGGGCAGCGGAGACCGTGCGCGCGGATGCTCTCAAGCGTAAGCAGGGCGTGGTTGATGCAGCCGAGACGGTTTGCGACGACGACGACGACTGGCAGGGCAAGGCGGGCAGCGAGGTCGGCGATGGTTTCTTGGGGCGTGATCGGCACGAGCCAGCCACCGGCGCCCTCGACGAGGAGGGATGGATATTTTTGGGAGAGGGTGCGGAACCAGTCCCCGAGGGCATCGAGCGAGATGCTGCGGTTTTCGAGTCTGGCGGCGACGAGCGGGGCGGCGGGTTCGCGGAGCCAGACGGGGTTGGTCTCATCGAGGGTCAGGCAGCGGTCCGATGCGGCTTGCAGGATTTCGACATCCGAGCGCTCGCCGCTACAGAGTGGCTTGAGAGCAATCGTCTCAAAGCCTCTGGCGCGGAGGGCGCGGGTGAGGAGCGCTGTGACGAAAGTCTTTCCGACATTGGTGTCGGTGCCGGTGATGAAGAGGTTCATTTGCGATCGGCGGAGGGGGCGGTGAGTTCCAAAAACACACTTTCGAGCGAGCGCTGGGGTTGGCGGGCCGAGAGAAGCTTGGCAGGGGAGTTTTGGAGGAGGATCTCGATTTGGGAGCGTATTTCCGGCGTGGCGTTTTCGATGACAAACTCGGTCTGATTTTTTACCGAGACGAGATCGGCGAGCGCGCCCTCGCGGATCATCTCGCCACGGGCCATGATGCCAACGCGGTCGCAGATTTCCTGAACCTGCTCGAGGAGGTGCGAGGTGAGCAGGACGGTCTTGCCGCGTTTTTTGAGGTCGAGGATAAGGTCGCGGATTTGATGGGATCCTGCGGGATCGACGCCCGCGGTGGGTTCATCGAGAACGACGAGGCGGGGGTCCTGAATGAGCGCCTGGGCCAACCCGATGCGCTGGAGCATGCCTTTGGAAAATCCGCCAATGCGGCGGTCGCGCGCCTCCTCAAGGCCGACGAGATGGATGAGTTCGTCGATGCGTTTGTTGAGGATCGTTCCTCCCATGCCGCAGACCTTGCCATAAAAGCGAAGGGTCTCGGCAGCGGTAAGGAATTTGTAGAAATAGGGATTCTCGGGGAGGAATCCGACATCCCGGCGGCTGTGGTAGTCGCGGCTGTCCTGTCCAAAAATCATGGCCCGGCCTTGGTTGGGGGTTACGAGTCCGAGGAGAATTTTGAGAGTGGTGCTTTTGCCGCTGCCGTTTGGGCCGAGGAGGCCGTAAACCTCGCCGGGGCGGACTTCGAAGCTGAGGTCGCGCACGGCGGTGACGCGTTGGCGGCGAAGCGGGACAGGGAAAATCTTGGTGAGGTTTTCAATGCGGACGGCGGGAGTGGTCATGGCACGATGGAGAAACCGCGCAGTGTGGCTGGGCGGGAAATGGGTTGTGGAGATTCGAGGGTAATGTGGCCTGCGAGATGGCTGGTGCGTATGCCCTCGAGAAAGGCATCGACCTCGTCAGCTTCGCCGCTGGTGATTAGCTCCACACGGCCATCGGGCAGGTTTTCGACCGTTCCAGAGACATCATACTCGCGGGCCAGGTTTTTGACGGTGTAGCGGAAGCCGACACCTTGCACGCGGCCTTCGTAGTGGACGCAGAGGGTTTTCATGGGTGGCGGCAGGTATTGACCACGGAGGGCGCGGAGGGCACGGAGAAGGGAGTTTTCATTTTATTGGCGGAGTTTGTTTTCGGGCTTGCTGCCATGCTTCGTGCTCTTCCCAGGTTTTGAATTTCACAACAAAACCTCTTGGTTTCTTGATGGGAGACACGCGAAAGGCTTCGGCGATGATTTTACCTGCCCTTAAAACCGCCTCCTCTGGAGTGGCGGGAATGCGTAATTGTTTGCCGACGATTTTCATTTCCGGATCTGGCCTTCGCCGCGGATGAGGTATTTGTAGGTTGTGAGTTCCTCGAGTCCCATGGGGCCTCGGGCGTGGAGTTTGTCGGTGCTGATGCCGATCTCGGCGCCGAAGCCGAATTCGCCGCCGTCGGTGAAGCGGGTGGAGGCGTTCCAATAAACGGTGGCGGAATCCACCGAGGCGAGGAAGGTCTCGGCCGTGGCGGGGTTGAGGGTGATGATCGCGTCGCTGTGGTGTGAACCGAAGGTCTCGATGTGGTCGATAGCGGCAGCGAGGTCATCCACGATGCGGACGGAAAGGATGAGATCGAGCCACTCGGTGCACCAGGTGGTGTCATCCGCCTCGCGGAGCGACTTGTAGTGCAGGTTGGAGAGGATTTTGAACGATTCGGGATCGGCAACGAGTTCTACGCGGGAAGCATCCAGCGCCGGTGCAGCGAGTTGGAGGAAGTCCTGCGCGATGTCGCGGTGGACGAGGAGGGTTTCGAGGGCGTTGCAGACGCCCGGGCGTTGGCACTTGGCATTGATTGCGATATCGAGGGCCATTTGTAGATCGGCTTCACGGTCCACGAAAACATGGCAGATGCCGTCGTAGTGCTTGATGACAGGCATGCGGGCGGCGTTGACAACGGCCTCGATGAGCGAGTGCCCGCCTCGCGGAATGATGACATCCATGAACTGGTCCATGGAGGCCATGATTTTGACGGCTTCGCGGTCCTTTGTGGGGATCAGCTGAACGGAAAAATCGGGTAGGCCGGCTTGAAATCCACCGGCCTGGAGGGCCTTGGCGATGGCGAGGTTTGAGGCGAGAGCCTCGGAGCCGCCGCGCAGGATGACGGCGTTGCCGGTCTTGAGGCAGAGCACGGCGGCGTCGGCGGTCACATTTGGGCGGGATTCGTAAATGATACCAATGACGCCGATCGGTGTTCGGATTTTCTGAATGTGGATGCCGTTCGGGCGTGTCCAGTCGCGAAGGATTTCTCCGACCGGATCCTCGAGGGCGGCAACCTGGCGAATGCCGTCAGCCATGCCCGAGATGCGGTCAGGAGTGAGGCGCAGGCGGTCGATGGCGGCTTTGGTGAGGCCGTTTTTCTCCGCAGCCTCGGTATCCTCCGCATTCGCAGCCAAGATCTCGGGCGAACGAACGACGAGTTCATCCGCCATGGCGATAAGGATTTTATTTTTTTGCGAAGCACGCAGGCGTGCGAGGGCGCGCGAGGCTTCGCGGGCGCGACGGCCGATCGTGTGGATTTCCTGTTCGAGTGTCATGTGGCGGAAAAAGGCGTGTAATCGAGGCCGTGGGCTTCGGCAACGACTTTGCAAGTGATGCCTCCCTTGTAGACGCTGAGACCCTCGCGGAGTCCGGGTGCGCGTTCAAAGGCTTCAACGAGCGGGAGGTCTGCGAGTGTTTCGATGTAGCGGGAGGTCGTATTCGTCAGCGCTTGCGTGGCGGTGCGGGCATAGGCGCCTGGCATATTGGCAACGCAATAGTGGACGACACCCTCCTCGACGAAGGTCGGGTTGTCATGGGTCGTCGGACGGGAGGTCTCGAGGCAGCCACCTTGGTCGATGGCGATATCCACCACGACGCTGTTGGGTTTCATGAGGCGGAGCATCTCGCGGGTGATGAGTTTCGGAGCCTTCGCGCCCGGAACCAGAACCGCACCGATGAGGAGATCCACGCTCGGCAGGAGGTCGAGCAGGCTGGCCTCGCTCGAGAAGAGCGTGTGTGCGGTGCTCATGGTGATGTCGAGGAAACGCATTCGCTCCAGATCGACTTCGAGAATAGTTACATCCGCTCCCACGCCCGTGCCCATGCGGGCGGCATTGACACCTGCGGTGCCTCCCCCGATGACAACAACTTTTCCTGGCAGCACGCCGGGCACGCCGCCGAGGAGCACGCCTTTTCCGCCGGTGTGCTTGGCGAGGAAATACCCACCCACCAGCACAGACATACGGCCTGCGATCTCGCTCATGGGCTCAAGCAGCGGGAGGCGGTTGTTGACCCGCACGGTCTCGTAGGCGATGCAGGTCGCTCCGGTTTTTTGGAGGGCCTCGGTGAGCGGACGACTCGCGGCGAGGTGCAGGTAGGTGAAGAGAATCTGGTCTTTGCGGAGGAGGGGGTATTCCTCCGGGAGTGGCTCTTTGACTTTCACCAGCATGTCGGCGCGGGCGAAAATCTCGGCATGGCTGGCGACGATTTCGACGCCGGCCTGGCGGTAGTTATCATCGCAGAAACCGATTCCAGCACCCGCCTGCGATTCCACAATGACCTTGTGACCGTGCTTGATCAGTTGATAGGCCGCCGACGGGAGGAGTGCGACGCGATGCTCTTGGGCTTTGATTTCCTTGGGGATTCCGATGACCATATGGGAAATATGAACCCAATGGTTTTTTTTCGAAAGCGGTTTCTCGCTTGATTGGCGGCGGGGGGAGTGTTGTCTATGAGGATTCAAGTGTTCCGGATTTTTTCCAGTCTTGTGCTTTTTCTTGTCGCAGCCTGCAGCAGTGTTGTAGCGCAGACCGATACTCTTAAGGAACTGGAGGCGAGTTCCGCGGAACACATGCGCGAGGAACTCGGAGTGAATCCCATCACATCTCCATCAATCGCCTCGCTGCTCAAAGACCTCGAAGCCTTTCGTCCGGTGCCTCTCAAGACGATCGATTCCGCCAACCGCCAGGCGAGCTTCGGCAACCGCTTGCAGACCGCATTGCATTTCGGCTCGCTGGTGGCGGACGGCTTCATGCTCACCATCGCCGAGCGCCCACAGGATGTGCAGGACATCGGCCGCGAACTCATCCGCCAATCGCGCGCTCTGGGCGTGGGCGAGCGTCTTGCGAAGCGCAGTAAGAGCCTTCTCGAACTCAGCGACAAGGGCGACTGGGTCGGTATGCGCGGGGAATTGGTGAAAACCCAGGAGGAGGTCGAGGATTCCATGATGGAACTCCACGATGAGGAAATGGCGCACATGGTCAGTCTTGGCGGATGGTTGCGGGGTTTCCAACTGGGAGCCGTAAGCACCGACGACCGCTACTCGCCAGCGAAGGCGGAAATCCTCGGGAGGGTGGATGTGATAGAATACTTCCTGGACCGCTTGGACACGCTGAATCCTCGATTGAAAGCCACCGAGATGGTCACGGAATTTATAGACTGCATCAAAAAAATTCGTCTCGTCGCCATCGAGACCCAAGGCGCGCCACCCAACCCGGAGCAGGTCGCCAAAATGCGGAAGCTCGCCGACGAGGCCGAGCAGATCGCCACCGCCAAGGTCGACGGCGACGGCAAGCTGCTGCGCTGAGGGTTTCTTAGTCCTCCTGTTCGCTGAAGAGGAAGTTGAAATCCTCGAGCGTGAGGGCGCGGGCGAAGTTTTCCTCGCCAAGGATGTCGTTGGCGAGGGCACCTTTTTTCTTTTGCAGGAGGCGGATTTTTTCCTCGATGGTGCCTTTGATGATGAGTCGGTAGGCGAAGACGGTTTGTTTTTGGCCGATGCGGTGGGTGCGGTCGATCGCCTGGGCTTCGACGGCGGGGTTCCACCAAGGGTCAAAGAGGACGACATAGCTGGCGGCGGTGAGGTTGAGGCCGGAGCCGCCGGCTTTAAGGCTGATGAGAAAAACGGCGGAGCCTTCATGTTTCTGGAAGGAATCCACGAGTGGGCCGCGGTCGTTGGTGGAGCCGGTGAGTTTGAAGTTCGTCCAATTTCTGGCCTTGATCTCCGACTCGATGATTTCGAGCATTTCCACGAATTGGGAAAAGACGAGCACCTTCTGACCCTCCTCCATAAGCGGCTCGAGAAGTTCAAGGAGAGCGGAGAGTTTGGCGCTGTCCCCAGTGGTGTCGGCCGACTTCGTTTTCTTCGTATCCTCAAGGCCCAGCAGGCGGGGATGGCAGCAAATCTGGCGCAGTCGCAGGAGGCTGGTGAGGATATTGAACCTCATTTTATCGAGCTGCTTCGCGGTCTCGATTTTCAGCAACTGAGCTCGCGCACGCTTGATCTCGGCTTTGTAGAGGGCGGATTGCACGCCTTCGAATTCCACCACAAGATCCTCCTCCACGCGGTCGGGCAGGTCGCGGGCAACCTCATTTTTCGTGCGGCGCAACAGAAACGGCCGGGTGCGGGCAGCGAGGCGCCGGCGCGCGAAGGGATCGTCTTTTTTGTCGAACTGCTTGGTGAAAGCGGCGCGGTTTCCAAGGGCGCCAGGCATGGCGAAGGCGAAAATCGACCAGAGGTCGAGCAAGCGATTCTCGATCGGCGTTCCGCTCAGCGCGAGGCGGTATTTTGAGGGGAGCGCACACGCGGCCCGGGCGTTTTGAGAGGTGGGATTTTTAATGGCCTGGGCCTCATCCAGAATCACCGAGCCCCATGACACGGCGCGCAGGACCTCTTCGTGCAAACGGAGCTGGGGGTAGTTGATCACAAGGAGGTCCACCGACCCGTCGAGCCCGGTTTTTCCAACTTTGTCACGGCTCCAGACATCGACTTTGAGTTCAGGGAAAAACTTGCCGCATTCGTTGGCCCAGTTGTCCTGGACGGACTTCGGACAAACCACAAGCACGGGACCGTTGATCTTGCCTTCTTTGCGCAGCCAGGCGATCCAAGAGAGGGCCTGCAGGGTTTTTCCGAGGCCCATGTCGTCGGCAAGCACACCGCCAAAATTGTTCGCTGTGAGGTAGGCGAGAAAGTGGAAGCCCTCGAGCTGGTAGGGACGAAGTGTGGCGGTGATTGCAGCGGGGGCCGGGGGAGTGACGCGCGTCTGGATTTCCTCTACGCGGCGGCGGACCTGGGCGACACGATCGGCACCGAGAAGCGAGGTGTTTTTTTTGGTGAGACCTGCGAGCTGAAGGGCGTGGAGGCGTTGCTTTTCGTTGCTGAATTCGTTCACCGAGAGACCGAGTTCGGCGAGTTCCTTGAGTTGTTCCTCGTTGAGTTGGTATTCGAGTTTCCGCCAGCCCTTGCCCTCGATGCGAACCCATTTTCCCTTGGCCTTGAGCAGGAGGTTGATTTCCTCTTGTGTGAGCGTGGTGTCGTCAACATGTAGGGCCACGCTGAGGTCGAACCAGTCGATGCCGTCCTTGGAGTCCTCAATGTCGATCCGCACATGGCCGGCGACTTTTCCTTGGCGCAGGCTTGCGAGTTCGGCGTCAAGTTCGACGATGCATCCTTCGGGTCTGCGTTCGAGCCAGAAAATGAATTGATCGGGCCAATCCTTGCCGACGATGCGCTGCTCGTGCCAGATGTTGTCGCCCGCCTGTATTCCCTGCTTGAGGGGGATGGATGCGATCCACTCTGCGACGGGGGTCATGGCCGACTTGTCTATCTGTATCAAGTCCTCGCCTGTGGTTTTGGGTTTGAAGGCCCAAATATTGCGGGCCCACCAGTTCGTCCCACTCCAAACGAGGGGTTTTTCATAGCCGTCGAAGTCCGTTTTCGCGCACAACTGGAAGTAGCTGGTCGAGCTGTTAAAATATTGGTAGATTCTGCATGTCACAACAATCGAGGCCGCGAGGGTGCGGACTTTCTTGGCCATGTGCTCCGGGACGGAAATCTGAAGCCGCACCAGTGCTCCCAATCCTTGGTAGGATTCGAGGGCTGGCGAGGGAATTTGAACCGGCCACGAGGGGCGCTCCTCTCCAAAAGGCCAAGTCGGTATGGGGTAAATAGCCTCCGCGGTGAGATACTTGAGAGGTCTCCCGGAGAGGATAGCCACGGGAGAGAGCGGCGGCAGGCCGGATTCGTCGAGGAGCGTGAGTTGGTAGTCGCCTGCGGGATTTTCAGGCGGGGTGAGTTGCCAGCGGAGGGATTCGGTGGAGATTTGCAGCGGAGCTCCATTTTTTCCGACAACATGCCGATCAAAAAGCTCCTTGCTCGCGCTTAGTTGAGTGAGAGACCGGGAAAGTTTCGCGTGCATGGGGCGGATATCAGAGCTCCGAATGCTCCCGTATTCATCCTTTGCAGCTTCCAGCACGAGATGGGGGCCGATCGCGTTCAGCGCAAAAGACGATTTTTCAAGGAATTGGGTGAGAAATTTCGACGGCGCATTTTCAAACTCTTGCTTTCCCGCAACCCGCATTTGAACGACTGCGCCGGACTCCGACAATTGAAGCCTGAAGTCGATATTCGGAGCTGCTGTCGAGGCATCTGGTGCGTCCCACTTGTCGAATTCCGCCTTCCATTTTTTTATCTCCTTCAATCGTTTCCAGTTCTCTTCAAGGCGCATTGCGGTTTCAGGGTTCACGGTGTCCACGAGGGGTTCGGGAACCACGATCTGATTCGCTTGGCAGGCCGCCACGAGATAAGCGAAGTATTCCTCTTGGTCCGCCGGGGGATTTTCAGCAGGGAAGATTTCGATAAGGCTGGTGTGCCATACTGACTTCTCTCCGGCCGCCTCTTTGAGGTCGTTCGAACCGATTTGGCGCGCATTGCTGGCACCCCATATCAGGGCCTGTTTCAAAAAATGTTCCGCACGCCGTGACAATTTTTCGGGCGTAGTTGCGTCCTCGTCGTTCACGGGATGCTTGGTCGGTTTGACGGAACTGCGCGCCCCTTTTTTGAGGACAGCAGCAATGCGTATTTTCAAAAGAGCCGCCACCAGATGCTTGCACATGCCTTCCGCCGGGCAGCTGCAAGTCATCGGCAAATCGTCGTCTGTGGGAGAAATTTCGACCAAGTAGAAATCTCTGCACTGCACCGTGGTCAGAATTTTATGACCTTCTTTATCCCACCTCAAATTGCCCACGGCGCCTTTTTGAAAAAGGGCAACCCCCAATTTGAAATGGGTGGCGTCGAGTTCGGTGATCGTATCAACGATGAAATCCCGCTGCTCGGATTTGATGGCAAAGGTTTTTGAAGACATGAAAAAAGCCCCGCAATCGTCGTAAGTTTTTTTGGAAAAAACAAGCGGCCAGCGGGGCTAACTTTTTCGCCTTGCCGCTCGACAGGGGCTGGGCATCTTAGTAAGAGGTTGCTCTGTTATTTATGGAGATTTTGACTTTTCTCATGACGCCGGAGCCGTTTTTTGTGTGGACCTCTCTGGCTAAGACGCTCGGCCTTCTGGGCCTGATCCTTGGTTTGGTTTCCTACACCGTTTATGCGGAGCGTAAAATTTGCGCATGGATTCAAGATCGAGTCGGGCCAAACCGCACGGGCATTCCGCTCACGAAATTCCGAATCCTCGGCCTCGGCCAGCCGATTGCCGACGCGCTCAAACTCCTCCTGAAAGAGAATTTCATCCCTCACGATGTGAATAAATTTTACTACTACATCGCACCGAAGCTCTCGATGGTTCCGGCGATTTTAGTGTTAGCGGTTTTGCCCTTTGGAAGCTCGCTTTTTGGAGTTCCAATGGTGATTGCCGACATCAATATCGGCGTGCTTTATGTTTTCGCTGTTTCCTCGCTCGGAGTCTATGGAATCGTGCTTGCGGGATGGGCCTCGAATTCAAAATACCCCTTTCTTGGTGGCATTCGTTCCACTTCGCAGATGATCTCCTACGAACTGGCGCTCGGGCTTTCGGTTATCCCGGTTTTCATGCTCTGCGGCACCTTGAACATGCCTGACATCGTGAATTGGCAGCGCGAAAACGGCTGGATGGTCGCCCCCTTCTGGGCCAAGGGGCTTACCTGGGAAGTTCTGCTCTCGGGTGATTTGAAGGCCGTGCTGGACACCTTCGTCAACGGATTTTCCCTATCTCGACTTCTCATCTGGGTTCCGATGCTGATTTCGTTCGTTATTTTTCTCATCGCCATGTTTGCGGAGACCAATCGCGCGCCCTTTGACCTTCCCGAGGCCGAGCAGGAACTCGTCGGCGGCTACCATACCGAATACTCCGGCATGGGTTTCGCACTCTTCTTCCTCGGTGAATATGCGGCGATGATCGCTGGCTCGGGTGTCATCGTGACTCTCTTCCTCGGCGGCTGGAGCCTGCCAATGATTCCCGATGGCTCGATGCCGGGCCTGCCGGGAGTCCTTTTCGGGCTCTTCAACATCGGTGTCTTTTTTGCCAAAGTGAGCGCGCTCTTGGTGCTTTTCATCTGGGTGCGCTGGACGGTTCCCCGTTTCCGCTACGACCAACTCATGAAGCTCGGTTGGTATTTCTTCTTCGAGCTGGCACTGGTGAACATCTTCATCACGGCCTTTGTTTTGGCATACATCAAATAAACGGCATCCCGTGCAAATTCTTCGTCCAAAAGATAAGGCCTACAAGCGCGGCATAGAATCACTACGGCGCTTCTACGCTGCGGACCCGGCCGTGCACGCCACCGTGGAGGACATCCTTGGCACCGTGGCCAAGGAGGGGGACGAAGCGCTTATACGCTACACCAAAAAATTTGGAGGCCCGGACCTCTTGCCCCACCAGATTCCTGTGACGCCCTCGGAAATCTCCGAAGCTTGCAATGCACTCCCTGCGGAAACGCGCAAGGCGATCGATGCCGCGCGCTCGAATGTGAGGGCGTTCGCCAAACGCAGCCTGCGTAAAAGCTGGTTCATGAAAAACCGGCAGGGCGCGATCACCGGTGAACGGTTCGATCCCTTCCAGCGTGTTGGCATTTACATACCAGGAGGCACAGCGCCGCTGGTTTCCACTGCCGTGATGACGTGCACACTCGCCGAAGCGGCGGGCGTGCCGGAAATCGTCGCGGTGACTCCCGCCGGGCCTGATGGCAAAGTGCACCCTGCTTTGCTCGCCGCCCTCTCCCGCTGTGGCGCGACAGAGATTTACCGCGTCGGCGGGGCACAAGCCATCGCCGCGCTGGCTCATGGGACCAAGACGATTCTTCCCGTGCTCAAAATTTTCGGCCCAGGCAATTCCTATGTTGTCGAAGCCAAGCGGCAAGTCTTCGGCAGAGTTGCCATTGATCTCCTGCCCGGCCCGAGTGAGGTGCTTGTGATCGCCGACAAGACGGCCAAGCCTGAATGGGTCGCAGCCGATCTTTTAGCTCAAGCCGAGCATGGCCACGGCAGCCAAGCCATTCTGGTCACAGACTCTGAAAAAATTCTCAGCGGCGTGGAAAAGGCCCTCGAACGACAAGCCAAGCTTTCGAAGCGCCCGGCCGAACTCGCCAAGGCGCTCAAAAACACCAAGCTCATCCTTGTCGAGGACATGGAGACGGCCATTCGTATTGCAAATCAATATGCCTCCGAGCATGTGGCTATCGCCACCGAAGCCCCAGGCGAAATCGCTCTGCAACTTCGCACCTCGGGCGCGATCTTCCTTGGCGGTTTTTCTCCAGTTGTCGGAGGCGATTTTTTGGCGGGTCCGAGCCACGAACTCCCTACGGGTGGTGCCGGCCGCTCGTTTGCAGGCCTCACTGCGGACCAGTTTCAGCGCCGCACAAGCGTCGTCATGTTCGACGAACCCTCCCTGCGCGCCTCCCTGCCTCATATTGAAACCTTCAGCGCCGTCGAGGGCCTCGACGCCCACGGCCGCTCCGCCTCCATCCGCCTCAAAAAGTGATTTGGAAAATCCGCGACCGCGAAATCGATCTCTCGCGGCGCGCTCTGGTGATGGGAATCATCAACACCACGCCGGACTCCTTCTCGGATGGCGGATCGTTTTTAGATCCCCAAGCCGCTCTGGCGCATGGGCTGGCGATGGTGGCCGAGGGGGCCGAAATCCTCGATATCGGCGGCGAGTCCACTCGCCCAGGAGCACAAGGTGTGTCTGCGGATGAGGAAATCCAGCGCGTCTTGCCGGTCATCCAGGCCCTTCGGCGGGAGAGTCAGGTTTTGATTTCCATCGATACCTCAAAAGCCGATGTCGCCCGGGCGGCGTTGGGTGCCGGCGCGGATATCATCAACGATGTCACCGGCCTGCGCGGCGACGCGGACATGCTGGCGCTCGCCGCCTCGTCCAAGGCGGGAGTCGTCATCATGCATATGCAGGGCGAGCCCCGCACGATGCAAGTCGCGCCGGCCTACGAGGATGTCGTCTCCGAAGTCGGGGAATTTTTTCGACACTCCCTTGCTGGGGCGGTAGCGTCCGGCATAGACCCGATGTGCATAGCTCTTGACCCAGGAATCGGATTTGGAAAATCGCCCGAGCACAATCGAAGGCTTCTGGCGGAGCTTTCCGCTTTTCTCAGCCTTGGTCGACCGCTGCTCGTGGGCGTCTCTCGCAAATCCTTCCTCGGATGGCTTGCAGGTTCCGTTGCGATGGATGCCCGCTTCTGGCCAGGTGTCGCGCTCACATCGATATGTCGGGAACGTGGTGCAAAAATCCTGCGCGTCCACGATGTCAAACCCCACATGGAGGCGCTTCGGATGACCGAAGCGATCATTGGCCATGTTTGAGCAGGCCGTGGCCTTTCTTGAAGAGCAGTGGACCTCGGGTATTGAGATCGTCATTCTTGCAGCGGTTATTTACTATATCTACCTTTACCTGCGAGGAACCCACGGAGCTCGGATTTTACTGGGCTTGGCGCTGGTTTTTCTTACGCTCACTCTTGTTTCCCAGCTTCTCAATCTGGAGGTCATCGGGTGGCTGTTGCGCAGCATTTCCGTCTTTTTAGCCATTGCGCTCGTTGTTATTTTCCAACCCGAGTTGCGCCGCGCGCTGACTGAACTCGGCAGCCACCGCTTTTTTACCTCCGCCTCGCAGGAGTCTGAAACCATCGAGCTCATCACGGACGCCGTCTTCGAACTTTCCAGCAAAGGTTTCGGCGCCCTCATCGCGATCGAGCGCGAAATAAGTCTTAAAACCATCGTAGAGACAGGGGTCGCGCTGGATGCAAAATTCTCAAAGGAACTCGCCCTCACCGTGTTCCAACCCAAGACAGTGCTTCACGATGGCGGCATGATCGTCAGCGGCGACCGCATCGTTGCCGCCGCCTGCATTTTCCCCCTCTCCCAGCGCGAGGATCTCGACCGGAACCTCGGCCTGCGTCACCGCGCGGGACTTGGTCTTGGCGACGAATCCGATGCCGTTTCGCTCATCGTTTCCGAGGAGACGGGGCAGGTTTCCATTTGTCATGGTGGCAAAATCGAACGAAATCTGAGTGTGGAAAAATTCCGCCAGCGGCTTAGCCAGCTTCTTTTAGACGAAAAGTATGAAAACGATCCTTCTCAACAATTGGAAAATCAAAGTCACCAGTCTTCTGCTGGCATTCGCCCTCTGGTTTCTCATCAAACAGAACGTCAGTCGGAATCCCGGCCGATTTGATATCCTGAAGCCCTCCACCGCCCAGGTTCAACCTCCTGTGAACCGCATCGCAAAATGACCAGTAATCGCAAACTTTTTGGAACCGACGGCGTTCGCGGCGTCGCAAACATCGAACCCGTAACGGCCGAGACCGCGCTGAAACTCGGCCGCGCCGCAGCCCATGTCTTTGCGGAAGCCCGCGCCTCCTCGCATAGCGGCCGCTTGAGAGTCGTCATCGGCAAGGACACCCGGCTCTCGGGTTACATGTTGGAAAATGCCATCGTCGCCGGCCTGACCTCGCTCGGCGCGGATGCCCTCCTCATCGGTCCACTGCCAACGCCCGGCGTGGCCTACATCACCCGCTCGCTGCGCGCCGATGCCGGCATCGTGCTTTCCGCCTCCCACAATCCCTACGAAGACAACGGCATCAAATTCTTCCGGCACGACGGCTTCAAGCTCGATGACGAAATCGAAGCGCGCATCGAGCATCTCGTCTTCAGCGGAGAAATCGAAAACATCCGCCCCACCGCCACAAAAATCGGCAAAGCCCTCCGCATCGACGACGCACTCGGCCGCTATGTCGAATTTGCGAAGCAGAGCTTTCCCCGCCACCTCACGCTCGAGTCGCTCCGCATCGCGCTCGATTGCGCGAACGGCGCCGCCTACAAGACCAGCCCCTGCATCCTGCGCGAACTCGGGGCCGATCTCGTCGTGATCAACAACCATCCGAACGGCACAAACATCAACACCCACTGCGGCAGCACCCATCCCGAGCAAATCCAAAAGCTCACGCGCGAGTGCAAGGCGCATGTCGGCATTACACACGACGGTGATGCCGACCGCGTCCTGCTCTGCGATGAGAATGGCGAGTTGGTCGACGGCGACGAGATCATGGCGATCGCGGCGGTGGACTACCTCCAGCGCGGTTGCCTCGAAGGCGGCACATTGGTTTCCACCGTCATGAGCAACTTCGGCCTCGATGAAACCCTCGAAGCCCACGGTGGAAAAATCCTCCGCACCAAGGTCGGCGACCGCTATGTCATCGAAGCCATGCTCCGCGATGGACACAATGTCGGCGGCGAGCAAAGCGGACACATGATCTTCCGCGACTACGCCACCACGGGCGACGGCATCGTCAGCGCCCTCCAGATCCTGCGCGTCATGATCGAAACCGGCAAGCCACTCAGCGAACTCAAACAAGTCCTTAAAAGATACCCCCAAGCCCAGCGCAACCTCCGCGTTGCAGACAAGCCGCCACTTGAAACCCTGCCGCACATCCAAACCCTCCTCGCCGAAGCCGAGGCCGCACTCAACGGCAAAGGCCGCGTCCTGCTCCGCTACTCCGGCACCGAACCCAAAGTCCGCCTCCTCATCGAAGGCCGCGAGCAGGATCTCATCGACACGCACGCCGACCGCATCGCCGCCGCCCTTAAAATCGAAATCGGCGAGGGATAATACTGGGAGGTTTACTCTTCGCAAAATGTGCTCCCTGTGGACAGGATGAATGAGGGGTTGTAATTCGGAGCGCCGAGGTAGCGAATTCGGCTTCTGTTACGAAATCGTTACATTTCTCCTTTCACCTAAGGCGCAGGAATTGTTGTGACGTCTATGAACAAGCTTGGTTTTTGCGTCAAATCGTGAAAAATGGTCTTCTAAAGAGTCCGAATTTCATCTCCTTTGTGGCGAAGTGGTATTTTTTTGATGTGCTCCCAATCTAAAAAACAAAGGGAATGAGGTTTGTTTTTTGATGTCTAAACATGGCCAACATTTTATTAGTTGATCCTGATGACAACGCCTTCTTGGCGCTGAAGGGATTTTTGGCCCGTGATGACCATCGGAGCGCCTCCGTTTCGAATGCTCACGAGGCGATGGTTTTTCTGCGTGAGAATATCCTGGTGGATTTGATCTTTATCGAACTTAAGCTCCAAGACTCCACCGGACTCGGCTTTCTCAGGACCCTCCGAGACGACTATTTCTTTCGTAATGTGCCGGTCGTTTTTTATGCGTCCAGAACGACGCATGCAGAAATCCAAGAAGCTTACAACTTGGGTGCGCAAAGTTTTCATCGAAAGCCCTACCTGCAAGAATCGATCGAGGACGAAATCGCAAAGCTCAACGGGAAGGCATGGTATTGGTCTTTTTTTGAGCCGGACGACGCGTTTTGCGGGCGCACACTTTCCTCATTGGATGAACGAGGGGCGGCCTTGGACGAACTCGCGCCCGTCATCAAATCCGCTGCGCAAACCTACAAGGATTTGAAGATCGAACTCGCGGAGGTAGAAAAAGAGAAGATTCTCTCAGAAATCTCCGGGTTTCGCGGAAAGATTCGCGAGGCGGCCGTGCCAGGCTTGGAGGAGTATCTGAAGTTTCTGGTTTCTTTTGCGAAGGAATCCGACTGGGAAGAATTCAAGGAATTTGCAGCCTATCTCGGGTATTACGCGCTTCTCTGCAGTTACCGCGCGGATATCTACAAGTTGGATCAAAAAACAAAACAAGCTACTGCCTTGCTGGATCGACTGGCCAAAAACGCAGTCCTCCGCTCTCTGCCGCCGCACGAGGTGCATGCAATGATTCCCCACCTACGGGATTACGAAATTGACGAAGGGGCCACCCTTTTCAAGCAGGGCGATGACGGGGATGCGATGTATCTGATCGATCAAGGGAGTCTCGGGATTTACGTCGCGATGGAGGATGATCCCGAGCCGAAAAAAATCGGTGAGATCGGAGATGGCGACATTGTTGGAGAGATGGCCTTGATCAAGAACGCACCGCGCAGCGCCACGATCATCGCTCAGACAGACACCCGCATGATGCGTATGGAAAAAGACGCCTTCAAGCGGATCATTCTCCAATCGCCTCAAATGAAACAGGCAGTGCGGGCTCTTGCGGAGCAGCGTTCGATGGACAGCATCAAGAAGCGCGCCGGCGAAATCAACATTTCCGAGTGGAGTAAAACTGCCAGCGAGGGAGTGCGCAAGACGGGTGAGCGGGTTCCACAAGGGTTCCTGAGAAATAACGAAAAGGACTCGGAGGATGCCAAACGGGAGGAGGAAAGTATCGAACATTGGAACAAAATGATCGACAGTAAAACCTTCCCAGTGGTTGCCGAAGCGAGACTCAGGAGTGGAATCGCGGCACTGAAAGGCTGCCCTGTGGTCGGGTCAGCGGCAGCGGCCTTTGCGCTGGCGACTGGAGGGATGGTGACTTCGATGCACCCGCTGATGGATTTGGCAGAAAATGATCCCGGGCTGGCCTTTCAGGTTCTCCAGACTGCCAATGCGGTCCGGCAGGCCAAAAAGAAGGATTTCGATTCATTTATAGAAGACCCCCGAATGTGCGTAAACTATCTGGGAGAAAAACGGCTTAGCGGAGTTGCCAAGGGGTTTCCACGCTGCTGCGAGAGTTTCATGTATCTCAACGAGGATGCGAACTGGTCGAGCTACCTCAAGTTCCTGCGCGCCACGGCAAATATAGCCTGCTTCACCTGCAATCAGATGGAGTTTTTACACATCGAGGAAAAGGCATTTTGGGGCGGTCTGCTTCACGACATCGGCAAGCTGCTTTTCCTGCGTGTGCAACCGGCGGGCTACATCCCTGTTTATCTCCACGCTCAACAGTATAATTTATCGATTGAGGAATCGGAGATGCTGCACATGGGAATCTCATCGCGCCAGATGGCTGTCCAGTTTGTTGAAAAGAAAAGTATTCCGACCAGTTGCAAAAATGTGATCCGTTGGGTTGAGGAGCCGGAAGCAGCGACTGAGGACTTCCAGCTTGTATCGGTGGTGGCGATTGCCCGTTACATGTGCCGCCTCTGCAAGGTTGGCTTCAGCGGGGAGGTCAACCAAAAAGAACTACTCCCGCTTGAACATACCCAGCTCTGGAATTCTTTTCAGGCACATGTATTTCCAAGCTTCAATGTCAGCGTGTTTGAAACGCAAGTGCGTCAAAGACTGCGCAAATCTTAGAAAACGGGCCCGCTCGGCTTTGCAGGCAATCCCCGGGCTCGGCAAAAAGAGACCACGAGATATCGGTCACCCGACAATCCGCTCTTCGACATTTTTCATGGTTTCGCGGAGGGCGGCGTAGCCAAAGTGGCCTTGCGGGACTTGAAGGAGGCTGGAGCCGAGCCAGCGGGATTGAAGAAGTTTAATGTCTTCGAGGGGGGAAATGCGGTCGTGGAGGCCGCCAGTCAGGAGGATACTTGAAGGTCCACAGAGCGGAACCCCATGAAGCGGGGACACGAGGTGGTCAAAACGGGCGGTGTTGCCTCGCGAGTGGCCGCGGCTGCGCAACTCGCGACGCATCACGGCCGAGCCTGGGCTTTCCCAGACAGCCTTGTCCATGTTTACGATGGGCTGCACGAGAGCGACAAATCGGAAGTCGGCTTCCAGAAAAGATAACAACGCGCCTATCCAGCCGCCGTAACTTGTGCCGACGATGGCAAACTCGCGTGTGCCGCGCGTTCGAAGCAGGGCCATGAGTTGGCGCAGTTCGATGACACCCTGCCGTATTCCCTCGGCATTCCGGACAAGGTCGGCCGTGATGGCCAACTCGCCGTTCCAAGTGCGGCTCGGTGTGCGCGAGTAGTGGTAGGGCAGATGGGGGAAGGCAACGCTCCAACCGTTTTCGTTGAACCATGCGGCAAGCCGACGGTAGCCGACGTCGCTCGCACTCATGAGAGCATGAAGCAGGAACACCGTCGGGGCGTTCTTGTCGCGCGCCGGGAAAAAGCGCACACGCACCCGATCGTTTTCAGGGTGGCCAGTCGTTTGAGGCGAATCCCACTCGATCCAACCATTCTTGAGGCTTGGGCGCTGGGTCGGCGGCAATCGGTAATATTGCTCGCGACTCTGAGCACCACACTCAGCCAAATACCGCTCCAGATTTTCGACTGAACAGGCATCCGCCCTCCGCCGCCATTGGATGAAGTGCATCATGTTGCACATCGTGCCATCCACCAGCCAAGAGAGGGGGCGATTTGCGAGAGCCTTCATCGTTCGCTCATCCGCTCCTGCGGCGAGTGCGGCAGGTCATCGCCTGTGAGATGGCATTCCTGCACAAGCCTGTCCTTGAGCCGGATCAGCGCTGCGGATATGTCCTCACGGAGTTTTTTTCGTCCGCCCACGGCACCTGGAAAAACCGGCTCACCCACCGCGATGTAAACTTTCGCCCGCCGCCACGGGAGCCAGTTGCAGCGATTGTAAAGGCGCTCGCTGCCGAGAATCACGACCGGCACCACAGGGCAGCCTGCCTTGGCGGCTATCAAAAAGGCACCCTCGCGCATGTCTGCTCCCGCGAGGATCGATTGCGCACCGTCGCGGATTCCCCCCTCGGGGAAGACACCGATCATGCGACCACCATCCAAACGCCGAAGCGCCTCGCGCAAAGCCTGCCGATCGTCGCCCCGGCGATCCACGGGAATCACATCCAACCAAGTGAAGGCCGCTCTCGACCACGCTGTGCCGAACAGCTCAGCCATCGCGATCCAGTCAATCTTACGCGGCAGCCAGCCGCTTAAAAATGGCGGGTCAAAGTGGCTAATATGGTTGCTGACCATCACACACGCGCCCGCCGGAATTTTTCCAAACTGGACGAATCGCACCCGCGAACCGAAGCGGAGAACGAATTTCAAAGAGGAAACGACGCCATGGTAGAAGACCGTGTGAAAGGCGGCGCAGGCTTTCATGGGCTTACTGCGCGGCCACCGTGAAAAAGCGCTCCTGCTTGGGAGTGATCTCCCGCCCGAGTTTTTTCAGCACCAGCAGCATATCCTCCCAGACCTTGCGTTTTTCCGTGATCGTCTGGTTCCGTAAAAGATAAGCGGGGTGGTAGGTGACCATGACAGGGATGCCTTCAAACTCCAGCCAAGTGCCTCGGATGTCGCGAATGAGTCGTGTTTCGCCGAGGAGGCCCTCCGCCGCTGTCGCTCCCAGGGCGACTATGGCGCGAGGCTTCACCAAGCGCACCTGCTCGCGCAACCAAGGCAAGCAGGTGGCCATTTCCTCGCCCTTGGGCTTGCGGTTGCCGGACTCTTCACCCGGCATGTCGGGGCGGCATTTCATGACATTGGCGATGAAGATGTCATCCCGCGTGAAGCCCATGGCCTCGATGATTTTTGTGATGAGCTGGCCAGATTTTCCCACGAACGGCTCGCCCTGCTCGTCCTCCTCGGCGCCGGGAGCTTCGCCGATGAACATGAGCTCCGCTGAGCGATTGCCTACTCCGAAGACGACCTGCGTGCGCGATGCCACAAGATTCGGGCATTTCACGCAGCCACGGATCGCTTTTTCGAGGAGTTCCCATGTCCACTCGGTGGCAGGTGGTGGGGGTAGGGGCTGCACTGACGCCGCCGGGCGGGCGGTGGCGGCCTTGCGAAGCCTCTTCAATGCCGTTTGCGAGGCCTTGGGCGGGGACTTGATGCCCTTTTGAACCTCCTTCAAAAGGGGAAGCGCCTGTGCCAGCGCCTGCTGAAAAACATCACTCATTTGTGACAAATTTAACAATCTCGGAGGGACGGAGCGAGATTTTGCTGCGGAGGCATGGAATTTTGTTTCATGCGATCAGGCCGAAGGGCATAATTGTTCCATCATATATGGCCAAATCCGACGACACCACACCCAATGACAAGGCAGCCGCAGCCCGCCTCAAAAACCTCGACCTCGCCCTCCAACAAATCGAAAAAGACTACGGCAGCGAAGCGATCCGACGACTCGGCGACGCCCATGTGTCGCAGGTCGAGAGCATCCCCACCGGAAATATCATGATCGACCGCGCACTCGGCGTGGGAGGGTTCCCGCGTGGACGCATCATCGAAATCTTCGGCCCGGAAAGCTCGGGAAAAACAACCCTCACGCTTACCGCAATCGCCCAAGCGCAAAAGCTCGGTGGCTTGGCGGCCTTTATCGATGTGGAGCACGCCCTTGATCCCCACTACGCCCGCAAACTTGGGGTTAATCTGGACGAGCTTCTTGTCTCACAGCCAAGCTCGGGCGAGGAGGCTCTTCGAATCTGCGAGACGCTGGTGCGCTCGAATGCCCTCGATATTATCGTCCTCGACTCGGTTGCCGCCTTGGTAACCAAGTCCGAGTTGGAAGGCGAGATCGGCGACGCAGTGGTCGGCGCTCAAGCCCGACTCATGAGCAACGCGCTTCGCAAGCTCACCGCGTTCATCTCCAAAGCCAATACGATCTGCCTTTTCACAAACCAGATTCGCGAAAAAATCGGCGTCATGTTCGGCAACCCTGAGACGACGCCCGGTGGCAAGGCCCTCAAATTCTACGCCAGCATGCGGGTGGACATCCGCCGCATCGGCGCGATCAAGAACAGCGACGGCACGATCTCCGGAAACCGCACAAAAATCAAACTCGTCAAAAACAAGGTCGCCGCTCCCTTCACAGAAGCCGAGTTCGACATCATGTATAACGAAGGCATTTCCAACACCGGCTCACTCCTCGACCTCGCCCTCGAAAAAGGCATCGTCGAAAAACGTGGTTCATGGCTCAGTTACAAAGGCGAACAACTCGCTCAAGGCCGGGACGCAGCCAAGGAAGTCCTCAGAAACGACGCAAAAATCTACTCCGACATCGAGGCGCAGGTTCTCGCAACGCTGTAAAGCCACGGCCGCCGGGCATGCAATCCAGTCCTTCTCCCGTAGCCTGGGAGAAGGCTCTTAGAAAGCCCCCAAAATGTTCCTCCCACAGGAAATCATACGCAAGAAACGCGATTCTGTCCCGCTGACACGTGCAGAACTTTCGCATTTCATTGGTGGCGTGGTGGACGGCGCCGTGAGCGAAGGTCAGATCGCCGCGTTTGCGATGGCCACCCTTCTCAAGGGAATGTCGATCGACGAGTGTGTTTCACTCACCCTCGCCATGCGGGATTCGGGTGAGATCCTTGGCTGGATCGGACTTCCCGGTCCTGTGGTGGACAAGCACTCCACCGGTGGCGTTGGCGACCACGTCTCGTTGGTGCTGGGGCCTCTTGTCGCAGCCTGTGGCGGTTTCGTTCCCATGATCTCAGGACGGGGACTCGGGCACACTGGTGGCACTCTCGACAAACTCGAGTCCATCCCCGGCTACAATACGACGCCCGATGCCGAGACATTCCGCCGCACGGTTCGCGATTGTGGCGTGGCAATCATTGGCCAAACCACCTCGCTCGCCCCAGCGGACAAAAAAATCTACGCCGTCCGCGATATCACAGCGACCGTCGAGTCGATCGACCTCATCACCGCATCGATCCTCTCAAAAAAACTCGCCGCTGGTCTGGATTTTCTCGTCATGGATGTGAAGTGCGGGAACGGCGCGTTCATGAATAATCTAAACGATGCACAGGCCCTCGCGCGGCGCATCGTCGAGGTCGCAAACGGCGCAGGTATGCGGACAAGTGCGCTCATCACTGATAAAAACCAACCGCTCGCATCCTCCGCAGGCAACGCCCTGGAAGTCCGCGAGGCGATTGAGTTCCTGAAAACCGGTCGAGCCAATCCTCGCCTGCGCGAAATCGCCCTCACCCTTTCTGCCCGCATGCTTCTTCTCTCGGGTCTCGCATCCGATATGCCATCGGCCATGGAGAAATTGGAATCCGCCCTTTCCTCCGGCCGCGCTGCAGAGATTTTTCAAAAAATGGTTCACCATCTCGGTGGTCCGTCGAACATTCTCGAAACATACCAGTCCCTCTTGCCAATCGCCCAGACCCACCTCGATGTCCCCTCGCCAGAAGAGGGATTCATCACTCGCATGGACACACGCGATCTTGGCCTCGCGGTTGTTGCTCTCGGGGGTGGCCGCACACGCGTGGAAGATCAAATCAACCACTCGGTGGGTATCGTCTTCCATGCCGCTCTTGGGACTGCCGTCACAAAAAACCAACCCCTTGCCACCATTCATGCAGCCGACCGATCTAGCGCAGAGGCGGCTGCACAAGCGCTCCTTCGCCACATACACATCGGCGACACCGCGCCGCTTGCGACTCCAAACATCCTGGAAACAATGGAATGAACGCCCGCCGTGTCATTCTCATTGTCATGGATTCCTTTGGCATTGGAGCTGGCCCAGATGCCTACAAATTCCAATCCGGTGACATCCCGGATTCGGGTTCCGATACCCTCGGACACATCGCAAGTGCGTTCTACAGCGGCACTGCGATCCAGCCTGCCCGCCCACTCCGCTTGCCACACCTGCAATCCCTCGGCCTTGGGGAATCCTACCGCATCTCTCGCGGCACCCTGCCTGCTGGATGGTCCCGCTGCGACTTGTCCGGCCATTTTGCCTGCGCAGAATCCATTAGCACGGGCAAGGACACCCCGAGCGGGCATTGGGAAATCGCCGGCGTCCCGGTGCGCTTCGATTGGACTTACTTTCCCAAGGTGCCTGCCTGCTTTCCTCCTTCCCTCCTGGCAGAAATTTTCCACCGCTCAGGCATTACGAGTTCACTTGGCAATCGCCACGCCTCGGGCACGGAAATCCTCGAGGAACTCGGCGCCGAGCACATGCGCACCGGGCTTCCGATTTTTTACACCTCCGCTGACAGCGTTTTCCAAATCGCGTGCCATGAGGAGTCGTTCGGCCTCGATCGTCTTCTTGGCCTTTGCCAAACAGTCCGCACCGTCCTCGATGAAAGCAGCCTCAAAATTGGACGCGTCATCGCGCGTCCATTCACCGGCCCCGCCTCCGGCCCCTTTCTGCGCACAGGCAATCGCCACGACTATGCCGTTCCTCCACCAGCCCCCACGCTTCTCCAGCGCGCAGCGGAAGACGGGCGCGATGCCATAGGGATTGGAAAAATTGCTGATATCTACGCCCACACCGGCATCACCGAGGAGGTTCGCGCTTCGGGGCACGCGGCCTTGTGGACAGAGACCCTCGCCGCTATCGACCGGTGTCGCAATGGGGGGCTCGTGATGACAAATTTCGTGGATTTCGACGCCGTCTTCGGCCACCGCCGCGACACCGCGGGCTACGGCCTCGCCCTCGAAGAATTCGACGCGCGCCTCCCGGATCTCATCGCAAAACTCCGTCCCACCGATCTTCTTTGTCTCACGGCAGATCATGGGAACGATCCCACATGGGCTGGCACGGACCACACGCGCGAGCGCGTTCCTGTGCTCTTCCACTCCGCAAGCCTCTCGGCTCCACACAACCTCGGCCTTCGCCGCACATTCGCAGATATTGGCCAAACACTCGCCAACTGGCTCTCGCTCCCCGCCGTGCCCGAGGGAACCGCGATATTTTGATCGGAGCCCTCCCGCAATCGGGGCTTTGAAACCTCTTAAGCCGCCATGTAAGGCAATGTCGCCACGCGGGTGCGGACGGCGTCGATGCCCTCGAGGAGGTCGGCAATGGCGTCCCATTTGCCGCTGACCAACGCCTCGTGGGCATGGGGGGCGATGGTGATCGGGAAATCCATATCGGCAATGGAGAGTTTTTTCTCGGTGAGGTCGAGCGTGAGGAGTGCGGCAGGGTCGGACTCGATGAGTTTAGTAACGGAGCGGATGTCTTCGCCGGTCATCACGACGCAGGGCATACCGAGGGTGATGGAGTTTCCAAAGAAAATCTCGGCGAAGCTTTCCGCGATGATGGCTCGAATGCCAAAGCGATAGAGGGCTTGAGGGGCATGCTCGCGCGAGCTGCCGCAGCCGAAGTTCGAGCCAGAGAACAAAATGCTCGCACCGGTGAAGCGGGAGTCATCGAGCGGGTGGGTTTGTCCCTCCGCCTTCGCGAAGGCGCGTGCGTCGTAGAAGGCGAATTCGCCGAGCCCGTCAAAAGTGATACACTTCATGAAGCGGGCCGGGATGACGCGGTCGGTATCGAGGTCGTCGCCGGGCACATAGACGCCGCGTCCGCCAACTTGGGTGATTTTTTCGA